>Ga0105055_10003316_pt1 | contig 24421 bp, 17 predicted proteins | sample BON03_FD_78090 | JGI IMG/M metagenome (GOLD analysis project Ga0105055, IMG submission 78090) | Freshwater microbial communities from Lake Bonney liftoff mats and glacier meltwater in Antarctica - BON-03 | ecosystem: Environmental > Aquatic > Freshwater > Ice > Glacier meltwater | place: Lake...
AGCCGTTGTTACTTTCTTGCCACCCATGAACGGTGGATTTCCCACGAACGCATCGAACCCGCCCCGCCCGACCATGACTTCTGGAAACTCCAGCGGCCAGTGGAACGGCACCTGACCGACGAGCGCCTTCTGTGCTTCCTGACGAAACGTCGGCAGATCGCTGTCGTGGAAATGGACGGCGACCTTGATCGCCGCATCGTCTCTGGCGGCTCGCTTGTCGGCAGCGGAGCCGGGAACGAACTCGGCGGCGATCAGCAGGTCGGCGGCGCACTTGAGCCGGTCGATCTTCTCGCTCGCTTCTCGCAGCATCCGGTCTTGGCGCTCGACATCCTCGACCGTGTTGGCCTGCATCTCGGTGATCTGACGACGCAGGGCGATAGCCTCTTTGATCTGAGCGTCCAGGAATTGCAGGAACAGCCGATTGTCTTCCCCCTTGCCGTCGAGGTTGAACTTCCGCAGTTGCTCCGTGTTGTGAATGCCGACGAGCGAATCGCCGCAGCGGATCGCATGGTCCAGAAACTCAAACGGCTTGTCCTTGGCGAGCGTCAGCAACCACAGCGACAACTTCGCCATCTCCACCGCCAACGGGTTCTTGTCCACGCCGTACAAGCAGCGTTGTGCGATGATCCGCATGGCATACGTCTTCCGTTCAGCGGGATCATCGGGGATCAGAGCTTCATTTGCCTTGCCGGTGGATTCGGTGCCTTCGGGCGTGATGCCGGGCTTGGATGGATTGGCTTTCTTCACCTCGTCCCATGCTTCCAGCAGCCGTTCGGACATGTAGCGTGCCGCCTGCACCAAGAACGCTCCAGACCCGCAGGCCATATCGCAAATCTTGAGGTCGAGTAGTTCCTTGGCTGACTTGAGTTTCCATTCGTTCTTCGGTTTGCCTTCAGCGGGGCCGACGTAAACCAGTGGCTCCAACGTGTACTGCACGATGGGTTCAGTGAGGCTGCGGGGCGTGTAGTGCGTGCCGCTGGATCGCCGGTCGGTGCCTGCGGTGACGAAGACGCTGCCCTTGGGGATGACGACGGGATAGCCGAAGTTGTCGAGGCGTACCAACCCGGCAATCGGTTGCACTCGCTTCCATAAGGCATCATCACTTTGGCACGCCGTGCGAAATCGGGCTTCGTCCTGTGCATCGAGTTCGACGTTCATCAGCTTCTTGAGGGCGCTCTCCGACTTGCCCGTTTCTTCCTTGAGAAACTTGATGAGATCGGCTTCGCCCTTGGCTAAGAGCTTTTCCAATTCGGCAAGTGCAATTTCAGGTTCCTTCTCACGAGTTCCGATCAGGCCGAGGAAGGGTTCGGCGGCACGCTTGGCGGTGTGATCCAGTAGACCTTCATAAACATGACCGATTTGTTCGATGTCGAGTGCCCGAAAGCTGACTCGGCGAGCTTCGGTGGGGCCGCCACCGGGCACTTTGATTTGCAGCAGTTGCAACGCTTCGAGCAAATGCAACACGGTGCGATTGTTGACAGGCAGCGGGTTGGCTTCGGTGTCTCGCCACGAGGTGTCACGTTTGCGACCTTCGAGGAACGGGAAGCGGTCGGGATTGAAGAGGTTGCCGCCGTAGGCTGGGATGTGAACGTCATCGTGTCGCAAACCGCCGTACACGGCACGGAACGCTGCCAGCAGCCGGGGCCATGCGTCATAGCGACGTTCAAGCAATTCTTCGCCGTGCTGATCGGCGAGTTCTCGCAGTTGCTTGCTGATCGTGGAGACGGAGTAATTTTGCTCGTAAACAGGGAACGGCTTACTGGGGATCAGTTCACGTTCTTCAGCACAGAAGAGAAACACGAGCCGCATCATGATGGTGAGGGCTGACTCGTAAAGGACATGCTCTTTCACATCAGCGAGCAATTCACGGCCAAAGTCCTGATCGGCCCGGTCGAGCGAATGGATCAGCACTTCAACTGCCCGACGCACCTGATAGCCGAGTTGGTCTGTGACTTCCTGTTGGTTGGACGCACTCTTGGTGAACAAGGCTTCGAGTGTTTGATCGTCGGGGACATTGAAGAATCGGCTGGCCGTGAGCAAGCTGCGGAAGGCCCGCAAGGTGATCGGCTCTTCGAGCCAGAGTGCGGCGTACCACGAGGCGTAGCCGGTGGTTTCACCTTTGGGGGCATCGACCAGCATCCAGTGTTCACCATTGGTCACGATGCCGAGTCGCACGCCGGTGGCGTGAAGCAACTCAGTCATGCGGGTGTCGGGCGATGCTTTCCAACGGGAATTGGCGACGTAGCTGGTGAGTTCCTGCGAGCGGGGATAGGTCTGCACGAGCAGGCGAGGCTTCTTCGTATTCGGATCGATCATGACGATGCTGGGCCGCAGCAACTCGTGATGCTCTGGAACTTCCGCTTGCAACGTTTGCGGAATCGCCTGCCCCTGAGCCAAGACACTTTCATCGAGGTCAAGAGTTTTGGTCAGGACGAACTTGATCCAGTTGTGATGCGGGGCAGGATCAGCCTTTTGATTCTCGAATGAGTCCTGCCAATTGGCATACTCTTGCCTGAGAAGCCGAGACTGGTCGGGGTCATGAGGCTCCAAGCCCGTATTGAAAGCTCCCATCAGCACCGGCAGGCTCAGGAACGGACCTGAGACCGGAACGAGGGAAAGCCATTCTGTATGGTGGCGTGCGATGGACATGGTTACTTTTTATTCTCGTCCTTCTTGATCTGCTTAACTTGCACGTTCGAGAGTTGTCGCTCAATTCGCACAAACGCCTTTGTCATCTCCGTCAAGACAGTCGCTTCTTCTTTCTGAATCGTCGGAGAACTCAGTTGGCCATGTCCTGCAAGTGGCTCTGTGTTGCGTCGCTTGTACACTTCCAAAATGTAGTTAAGAACCGGCTCTGGTAGTTTTGACTCTTTCTTGTATCGGTCGAAGAACGATGCAAGCGTTTGGTTCTGAACTCCTGCAATAGCTACAACGTCCTTCGCAAGAGTCTCGAATACGCAGGCACTCGAATGGAGCACTCCGGGGTAGTCGTCCTGCTGCAATGCCGTCTCCATTCGTCGGACTAGAAGGCGAATGTTGACAACCTCATCTTCCTCGTCTGCTTCGATTTCATCTACCGGTGTGACTTGTACAATCACATCCTGTTTGACACAGGAGTGGGCAAATGAAAATGAGCAATCGTGCGAGGCAAGAACTTGGTTGACTTCATCAATTTCAAGCCAGCCGTTTTGAATCAGGTCCGCAAGTGTCTCAACTAACTCTGACGTATCTGGACGTCGCATCGACACTTCGAGTTCCGCACTAATCCATCCAACATCAACGAACTCGTAGTCACCCCAATCGTTTGTCTCGATGAGTGAGACAGGCAATCCAAGCACATTGCGGCAGATGTTGATTACGTTGTTCATACGGGCAATGAACGCATTGGAATTCTCTGAGTCCACGGCTTTGCGCAACATTCGTGTTAGTTGCAGCCGTGCCCGGCACGGCACAACTTCGTATTCAAGTTGCTTGCTTTGTATGTCATCGAGTCCAAGAAACACCATTCCAACCTCCTCATTGGCCCATCTTTTCAGGAACCAAGAACGTCACTGCCACGGGAAACATGCGAGCCTGCGGGTTGGCGAAGCGTGCCCGGATCGCCGCCGTCTCTCGTTTGATTTCTTCAGGAATTTCTCTGGATCTGGCTCGCATGGCATCCTTGTTTCGCTCGAAGCGTTCTTGCTCAGGATCGTCGAACAGCTTGCCTTGGATGTACACCGGGTCTTTGAGTTCGGCCTCGATGGACTTCTTCAATTCGGTGAGGATGGATTCGATGTCCTTCGCTTCTTTGTCTGCTCGTTCCGACAACTTCTTCTGGAGGCCATCGACCATCTGCTTCATGCGGGCTTCCAACGCAGAAGCCAAAGACGAAGTCAGCGTGGGATAGAGATCGAGCAACTTGGCTTTAACTGCCGCTGAAGGTTCCTTCACCGTGGCTCCTGCCAAGGCCGATTCTGTTTGGCCAACGTTCAGGCGAGTTCCCCACCTCTGGTCCTTGATGAACCCACCTGTAGCGATGACCTCTTCGTGTAATCGGAAACTGTCGCCACCGATCACGACCAGCCGGGCATGGGCAACCACAGCAGGCGTGTCGAGAACAACGTCGGGAACGACACGGGCGGCTACCCTTTGGAGTTTGGACCGACCTTTTTCTGCCCACACTTCAGCCCGCAATAATCGCAGACACATTTGAGGCAAGCGATGATTGAGATGTGCAAGCACCACATCGTCTCGTCCTCTTGATACGGACTCGTCAAACGTGATGGGGCGAATCTCTTTCGTGTGAGGATGCTCAAGTCCTTCCGCACATGCGGCCCAACTACCCTTGAGGGGCGGCAATCGATAACAAGGCTTGCCATCCTCAGTCTTGGTGGGCATGAGTGCAGGTTGTCCAGCCAGCATGAGGCCGACCGACACCACTTGACGAATGTTGTCTGGCGAGAGGTGAAGTTCCTTGCGGGTTTCTCGGTACTGCTCCATGAGTGCCTGAACCTGCTTCTGCAAATCCCGCTCGAAATGGAGCATCTTACGAATAGGCTCCGCTTCTTTCTCAGCCTGTTCAGTGTTGAGCGTAGTGCGGTGTCCGAGCATCGCCTCTTCGACTTGTTCGGCAATGACGGTGCCGACTTTGCCAAGGTCCTCTCGGATCGTTTCGATCTTGAGCGCCACTCTCATCAGGAACTCAAGGTCAGCTTCCATGTCGGAGACCTTGCCGCTGAAGTTCTGAGTAGCCCGATCCTTGTACCCCTTGCCGACGAAGTGGTAGACCTGAACCTTGTCTGCCTTCTGGCCATGGCGATCCACACGCCCGTTTCGCTGCTCCATGCGATTCGGGTTCCACGGAATTTCGTAATGGATGAGACGAGAACAGAAATTCTGAAAATCCAAGCCCTCTGATGCAGCATCTGTGGCAAGCAGGATGCGAACGGGGCTGATGTCTGGGGAGGTTTGAAACGCTGCTTTGACTTCTTCCCGCTTTTCCGGGTCCATGCCGCCGAACATGGTCAACAGTCTGTCGCCGTCCGTGAATCCTTCGACAGACAAAACTTCCTTGAGCCAATTCTGCGTTGCTCGATATTCCGTGAAAATGATGACTCGCTCTTTCGACCACTTTCCGCCCGGCTTCAAATGCTCCTTGAGCCAAGCCACAAGTTGATTGACCTTTGACTCTCGTTGACCACGGGCACGTTTGGCCCACTCCTTCATTTGCTTGAGCAGCGATTCTTCATCGGCGGTCGGCTCTGCAAACAAACGAGTGGCTGTGTCCAAAGCGTCGGCGGTGGCTTCGTCGTATTCGTTGTCATCGCCGTACTCTTCATCCATGCGACCCAGTTCAAGTTGGAGCGTCTTGTATGACGGCTTGGCGACTTTCTTGCGGGCGGTGTGAAGAGATTTCTCGTGCTGCTCCAATGTGGTGAGGAATGCCGCAGGGCACGAGAAGAGTCGCTTCTTCAGCATCTTCAAAACAAACTCGGTGGCGAATCGCTCGGCGTTGCCTTCGGCCCGTGATGAACGCAACTTCGTGTACTGCCGAAGAGCCGCATGAATCTTCCGCTCTTCATCGGTATACGGAACTTCAATCGGCTCCAAGATGCGGGGCGGAAAGCGACGGACTCCCAGATGGTTGAAAGCGAAGGCTGGATCGCTCTTGAGGCGACGGACCATCACCGCATCGAGTTGCTTTCGATCTGGTTCGGTTCCTCGTGAGAACCTCTGGTTGTCGAGGAGTTCGAGCAGAGCACTAAAACTCTCCCGATAGCCGTTGTGCGGCGTGGCGGTGAGAAAGAGCTTGTGTTCGAAGTGCGGAGCCAGTTCTCGCAAAGCCTGTGTCCGCAACGAATCGGCAGCGTACCTGCCAGCTCCAGATGGGGCACAGTTATGGGCTTCATCCACGATCAGCAAATCATACTTGCGAGGATAAACCGACTCGCCGGGAGCGGGCAGGGTTTCACGGAACAACCGCAATGGGCGTTCTCGCTTGAGGAAGTCGATGCTGGTGATGAGTCGGGGGAAGTGAGACCACGGGTTAACGTGAATGCCTCGGCGTCGGCGAAGGTCACGCATCAGACTCGAATCCACGATGCGGAAGTCGAGGCCGAACTTGTCCCGCATTTGGTCCCGCCATTGGATTTGCAGTGCGGATGGACACACGACGAGAAGTTTTCTTGCCCGATGGCGGATGATGAGTTCCAGACCCACCATGCCCGCTTCGATGGTCTTGCCGAGGCCCACGTCGTCAGCGATCAGCAGGTTGACTCTGGGCATCTGGATCGCACGAACCACCGGGTCAAGCTGGTAGTCTTCGATCTCGATGCCACTACGAAATGGAGACTGGATGTTTTTCAGATCAGCGGTTGAGGCTGCTCCCCAACGAACTGCATCCAAAAAGGCTTCAAGCTTTTCAGGGGCATCGAACCCACTTGGTTCAGGAAGGGCCACCTTCTCGACGATCTTGGCTCCCGGCTCGATCTCCCAAACCACCTGAAGCTCTTCGCCCAATCCGTCGTCTTCGACGGATGACAGAGTCAGGAGGTTCTGTGACATACCGAGCGGTAATCTCAACGCTGACGTTGGGAGGCTGCTCGGCTTGATCTGATTGACCACCCACGGGCGGGAACGGATTTGCACTAGCTGTCCTTGTTCAGGTACAGCACTGGCGAGTAAGCGAGTTTGCCTGTCATCATTTGGCAATGGTGGTACGCCCGGAGGATGTTGCCCGTGTGATTCAGAAATCGTACGCTAACCGCAGCGGTGCGCCAATCGGCATTATTCCATTAGCGAGCGGCTTTGATGACGTTCTGTTACAAGCCTTGCGGATAGCGAAGGGTCAGGGCGTTTGGATATTGGCCGAACAGGTCTGAATCGGGCACTGACCGATTGCGACGACAAAACGCTGGGCAAAGTGATGGGGGCGATTGGCGGGAAGGCCAGAAGCCAAAAGCAATAGCAGATAAACTGTCTTATCTAATTCCACGACGACTCCTGCAACGCCATGACTTTTTGAGGCTTATCCCATGTACCAAACTGGCGGAACAATCAAGGAAACGCTTGAAGCGGTCCAGCATTCCAAGTTCGTTCTTCCGGCGATTCAGCGTGAGTTCGTCTGGAAGCCAGAACAAATTGCCCGGCTGTTTGACAGTCTCATGCAGGGATACCCCTTCGGTACGTTTCTCTACTGGAAGGTCGATAAGGCCAACAGCAGCAAGTACAAGTTCTATGCGTTCGTGTGCAATTACCATGAGCGTGACAATCCCCACTGTCCTCAACTCCCTGTCTTCCACAATACCGATCTCACCGCAGTGCTTGACGGCCAGCAACGATTGACCGCCCTGAACATCGGCCTGTGCGGCTCGATGGCATGGCGACTTCCGTACAAGTGGAAGAACAACCCCAACGCATATCCAGAACGCCACTTGTATCTCGATTTGTTGGCAGATCATGGCGAAACCGACGATAGCGGTGAAAAGTATCGGTTTGAGTTTCTGACCGAGGACCGTGCAAAAGCAGGAACTGCCAACGAATGCTGGTTCAAGGTAGGCGACATTCTGGGGATGCAAAGCGGACCTTCGATGCTCGCTTGGCTCAATGAAAGACTGCTGAAGGAACAGCTAAACAAGGCGTTCGCAACCATCGATCAGCTATACCAAGTTGTTCACAACAAGAATCTGATCTCGTACTACGAGGAGAAGAGCCAGAACTTGGAGAAGGTTCTGAACATTTTCATCCGAATGAATAGCGGCGGTACAGTTCTATCCTATTCGGACCTTTTGCTGTCGATTGCAGTTGCCCAGTGGACTGGCGACGCAAGGAAAGAGATTCATTCCCTAGTCGATGACCTCAACACAACCGGGGATGGTTTCGCCTTCTCGAAAGACCTTGTGTTGAAGGCTGGCCTGATGTTGGCCGACATTGGCAGCGTCGGCTTCAAGGTCGAAAATTTCAATCGGGAAAACATGGAGATACTTGAGAAGCGGTGGCCCGATGTGAAGCGTTCCCTGAAACTAGCGGTGCAGTTGTTGGCCAGCTTTGGCTTCAACGAAAAGACGCTCCGTGCTGACAGTGCGATCTTGCCTATTGCTTACTACCTCTGCCAACGGAAGCTCGATTCCAAGTACATCTCAAAGAGCAGCTATGCCTTGGATCGGGACGGCATTCGGACGTGGTTGATCCGAAGCCTGCTCAAGGCGTCGGGCATTTGGGGCAGCGGCCTCGATACGCTTTTGACCGGCATTCGAGAAGTAATCACGAGTCATGGATCGGACGGGTTCCCCGCCGAAAAGTTGCAGGACGTGATGGCGAAGCGTGGCAAGTCTATGGCCTTCGCAGACGAAGAGATCGATGAACTGGTCGAAATGCAGTACGGGGACAAGAGGTTGTTTGCCTTGCTTTCCTTACTTTTCCCCTTTGCTGATGTGACGAAGCACCATTTTCACATCGACCATGTGTATCCTCATTCCCGCTTCACGAAACCTAAGTTGAAGAAGGCGGGGGTCGCAGATGATGACGTTGATGACTTCAAGGAAATGGCCAACTGCCTTCCAAATCTGCAATTGTTGGAAGGTGCCGAGAACATCGAGAAGCAGACGGCACTTCCAGCGGAGTGGATGAACAAGAATCTCTCGAAGTCCGCACAAACGAATTATTGCGACAATCATCTCTTAGGGAATGTGCCAAAGACAATCACAGAGTTTCGTGGGTTCTACGAAGCCCGTCTGATCTTACTTCGTGCTCGAATTGTAAAACTTCTCGCCGCAAAGGCTGAAGAGAGGGCCGTTGGTTTTAGTGAAGCTAGCTTGATCGAATCGGAGTAGTCGCATAATGCGTGGACGAACTTGGCTACCAGCGAAACAAAAACCGCCATCGAAGCCCAAAGTGCCCGGCGATGTGCGTGAGGCCGTTGATGCTCTTGTTGCCCCGGTCGTCGCCAACCTGAAGAAGCGGTATTGTAAAACGCCAAAGAGTCCGCAGTTCAACTGGCTCGACGATCTTTTCACTCGCTGGCACCGTGACGCACTGTACTTCGTCGTCTTGATGCGGACTCCGCACGGGCGACCACTGACGTTTGAAACTCATGCCGCCCGGATGGAACACGCCGGTGACGGCAAGTTCAATCTCGCCGTCCCGATGCGAAGGGGGTGGAACACAATCAAGAAGGACGCCACACCGGAGGAATGCCTCAAGGAGATCAGCGAGTACGTCTGTTTTTGAAAGCGACCGGCCATGCTCCAAATCATTCCAGCAGGAATCACAAGGGAACACGTTCTCCGAACGTTGTCCGATCTTGACGAAGCTGACGATGCTGAGCGAATGCTGGAAGTGAAAGCAACGGGCCTCGGCAAGTTCTTTCCGTTTTTCGTCACGTCGAATGAAGTCCGTTGCTCGGAAGATATTCCAGAGCAGTACCAGTTGTTCCGAGTCTTCGATTTCGGGCGCTCACCTCGGCTTTACATCCTGCACGGTTCATTGCGGGAGCTTTGCCAGCTTGAGCCAGTGCTGTACAGAGCGGTGATTTGATTACAAAAGGATTAGGTAACATGCAATTTCGCTCGGCTGCACTCAACATGTTCGCACAATTCATCTGTGGCGATTCGCCATTACCGTTTCCTTACCGCAGTTCATCAAACCTGACGGCCTTCTTCACAGGCCTCGATCTCGATTGCGTCCACCACGGCGAATCACGCAACGCTTGGACTAGAGATTCCCTGATTGACGTTAGCCGAAAGACGGAGCCGGTAAGCATCTATCCCTCAGCGGAGGGCGCTCTATTCGCCGTCATCGTAGAGATCATGAATCCGATGTATTTTGAAGCGTCACCGAATTCCGACTTCGAACAGGCAATGTCTCTGATGAACAAGACTCTCAAGCCGTACGATCTTGAGGTCGCTTTCGACAAAAGTCGGTTCGCCTGCTCGTTGGTGTCTACCGATGGTAAATTCATTTCCACTGCCCATCGCTCTCCTGACAAGGCAACCAAGATTATTTTCTCGCCAAAAGTGTTCGAGGTTCCAGAATCCGTTGAGCCACGAAAGAACCTTGTGGCGATCATGATGCCCTTCGGTGGCTTCAACGGCATTCACAAGGCAATCAAAGCGGCCTGCACCGAAGCTGGTTTTGAATCCAAAAGGGCAGACGACATTTGGGACAATAGCACCATCCTCCAAGACATTTTCGACCTCATCTACGCCGCCGAGATCGTTGTTTCTGACTTAACCGGGAAGAATTCAAACGTGATGTATGAAACTGGAATTGCTCACACCCTCGGCAAGCACGTTATTCCGATCACCCAGACACTCGAACACGTTCCGTCTAACCTGCTTGGGCATCGTGCCTTGCTCTATGTTGGGGCGAACAGCCAAGGTCAGAGGAAGCTAACCGCTGATCTGTCTGAACGACTCAAAACGATCAAGAACGGCCCCGTATTGGGTAAAGCGGTAAGCAATCACTAAGTCAAGAGGTCGGCCATGCGAAACCTGATGATCCCCGCCATCCTGTTCGTCACGGGGTTGTTGCTCGCTGCACAACCGAAGGTTGTCGAAGAGTTCAACGTGCGACACAACCAACGCTGCGAGTATTTCAGAAACACGAAGACGGGCCGACTCTGCGGGCCGAACGAAGGCAAGGCTTGTGGGATTTGTGGCGGGTAGTTTGATGCCATCCTCTTTCTCAACGGCGGAGGGGACAACTCCGTACTCACCCTCAGCCGCCCATCCATCCCACGAAGGTCGAGTCGGCCTGTCATTGTGCTCATTTCTCATAGCGAGCGAAGTTGGAACACCTTCCGCAGGTGCGGAAGGTGTTTCCCTGAACAAAAACTTCGGATCAAGGACTGGCACTCTACGACAATCGCAAGAGTCAAGCGGACAACACTTAACGCAAGTGTTTGCTGGCTCTTGCATATGACAAGACTCCCGCCCCCTCGGCGGAAGTCTTCATTCAAGATCGTGCCAACAAACACGCACCTGTCAGCGGAAGTGCCCCTGTTATCGAGAACGCCGCATCTGTATATCCACATCCATATGACAACTCGGCCCGGCCATAGCCAGGCTACTCTCGTAAAGCTCATCAGCTTCAAAAAGAAACTCATTGAGGTCCTTCTGAAGCACATCCTGATCAGTCGCTGCAATTCGAATCGCCAAATCGTAACGGGCAAGACGCTTGATTAGCCCCTTTCGTGGTTGACCATAAAACCCCTGCGATCCTCCTGATATATTGAAGGGGAGATTGTGGCGAAACAGTCGCCTGCTGGCCAGCTTAGCCATCGTAAATCCAGTGATGTATCGAGCTGATGCAACAAGCCCCTTCTGTGGTGGATCAAGTTTCATGCAGGCTCGACGTGGCTTCCATCCTGCCCCAAGTACCTGTCTGACAGAAGCGTGCCACATATCTCTTAGCTCTTTGTTGGCTGACCAATCGGCGATGAAGACTCCGTGAAAATGCACTTTGTCCTTGCCTGTAGATTCAGTGAAATATCGCCACCGAATATTGTTGTCACTCCGACGGCAGTAAGCACGAATGGCGGCTGAAAATTGCTTCAGTACGTCATTAATGATGTCACCTTCAACAACCTGACCGATTCGAAACGTGCCAATGCGAATCGAATAGCCGATACGCATTGCGTCGAGAAGGACGTGAAGTAGGGCACGGGATTCTCGACGAGCATTGACGTTACGTGAGGCGATGCTGTCTTTTGCGTCACCGTATCCATTAGAATGATTGCATTTGAGGGATGGGCGGTCTTGAACGAACATCTACCAGTCTCCTTGCGAACACACTTGTACACTCTGTCACATATAATCAGTGGAGGCTGAATATCTATGCAGCATGATCTTGTTTTCATCAGAAAAACTTTTCGATTCCATGGTCATATCTCACTTTCATATACTGTCCTTTCATGGGACGGGAAACAGGCGACCCGGTGGACTTGCTTCACCGAGCCGCCTGCGGATTTGATTCGATGGAGAGGCGATCCTCTAGGCTGAGGACGTCGCATAGATAGAATCTGACGACACCGTTGCGGCCATACCCGAGAAGAATCCGTGTAAAACCCTCTCGTCGGCTGATCCGATCCACCGTGGACCGTGAGACTCGCCAACGAGTGGCGAGTTCTTTTGGGGATATCAACGGTGATTCAGATTGTTCTCTAGGCAATGGCATGACTGCGTCCTGTGGTGTAGCGGGTCAGGAGCAGTATCGCCGAAGATATGTTGGGAATCAGTAGGCGAAAGGTCGGTCAAGAAACGAGCAACTGAGTATTGGCAGTAGGGCTAAGGAATGACGTATCTAGTTTCGTTGGCAAGCATTAAGGCGTTTATTGCAGTGAATTATTAGGGGCGATTACCACCATATTTCTTCAAATTCTCGGCGACCATTTCGCCTCGGTGTGTCAGCCAAATGCCGCCACCGGAGCCATTTTTCGTTTCGACGAGGCCAATCCGACGAAGATTGGAGGTCGGTTCCTTGATCTGCCGTCCTCCAAGTAACCCATCTTGACTCATCCGAGAATCCGCACTTGTATGGCTACCTTGGAAAAGAGCCAAGAGGATGTCCTGCTGCAAATCCGTCAAATTCTGGGAGTGGAAAATGTTCTCAAGATCAATGAGCAATTTGATGAGATCGACCCCAATGACCCCGGCGGAGGCAGGCTCGTCTATAGCTGCCCTTGGCTCATCTGCTTTATAGCCCTGTCGCAGCAACCATTCCCAGCAGTTAAGCTGACAGTCCTCACCCAGAAGGCGATAGGGCATATCACTCTTGGATGGGTCCTTTGCAATCTCCCGGAGATCATGAAGAACGTCCTTGGTGTATCCGGCAAGACGAGCAATGTCCACAGGGCGATCAGTGGGATAGACGCCCCGCCACCAATCTGGCCGATCGGGATGGCTGCGTGCGTAGGGGACGATTGAGTGGTCGCTCATGAGAACAATAATAGTCGGCGACTTCCGGTGTGAAAACCCGGAGGTCGCAGGTTTTTCTGTACACAAAGTTGTACATAATAATTTGACAAACATGGGAAACATGTGATACAAGGGCAGGCGATAAACATCTGTCGTTACATAAGTTATTGTCATTGAAAATCGGCGGAGACCTCTCATAACCCGGAGGTCGTAGGTTCGAATCCTACCCCCGCTACTTCTTATGACAAAGGGACTTGCAACATTGCGAGTCCCTTTTTTGTTTGTCGTTTTAGGGCCGATTGCCCCATAAACTGCCCCATGCGGCGCAACAAACATGGGCCTCGCCAGAGATCATTTTTGATCACTCTGGAGTCGCACTTAACGGCAATGCGATCGTTCGCACTCGTCCTATTTTCTGGGAATGGCAAGGCACACAGCGCGAGCCTGACTACTGGCCACGCTTGGCAGTGCGCGAAGGCGATTGGAAGCTTGCCACAACTATCGAGGGCAAGCTGACTCGCGAAGAGTTTGTCATTTCGACGGAGCGACAGCAGCGGGGCGGGCGCTGCTTGCCGCTTGCTTGGCAAACGACATGTTGAATGAATGATCCTGCTGCCGCACCGTCACTGCGGCCGCGTCCACTTGCCATCGATGACGACGAGCGTCACGCCAGCGATACTGTTGTTGTGGATCAGCTTCGCCGCTTCGACGGGCAGCCGCACACAGCCGGAGGAGGCTGGCTTGGCGGGCAGCTTGGTGTGTCCGTGCATGGCGATGAAGCGGGGGGCGTGCAGAATCCAAGTCACATAGGTGCACTGGGGCGTGAGCGTCAGATGATCCGCAAAACCGGCGACGAGAAACGTGCCTTTGGGTGTGCAGAAGGAATCGACCGTGTTGCTGTCCTGAACATCATCACAGTCAAACTCCGGCTGCCCGCGTCCCGGTGTCGAGTGCCACGGCCCAGCAGGCCCATACTCCGCCATCGCACCAGTCCACTGCACATGCACCCACTGATTAGGCCCGGCCAGATCAATGTGAATCGCTTTGATGTACGTCCTTGGAAAATCAGGATTGCGCATCGCCAGATCGAAGCGGTCACTGGTGCGTGCGCCATCGTCCATCGCATAGCCCGGCGAAAAAATTGTTGATGTTGGCGCAGCTTCGCTTGCAGGAAAAGTGTGAGCGACGTGCACAACCTGATGCGTGGTCGCTGCGTCAGTCTTCCAGTCAGTCCATGTTTGCTTGGATGTGGTGCAACCGCTGATCGCTGTCAGCGCGGTGACGAGTAGTAGAAGATGAACCAAAGGCGGCCCGAACAACACGTAGAAGTGCGAAGCGTGAATCCTTGTTGACATGTGACCCTCCCAGATCAAAGTGACAAGCGATGGCCTTGCGATGTGGACGTATTAGTATGCAACGACTGCGGCGCTGGAGCAATTGGGGATCGCATGTATTCCCAATGCGACTGAAGTGGTACGTCACGAGCCGCGCCCGTTAGGAAGCGGGGCTTTGCAGCTAACTCCACTTCCTAACGGTCGTGGCTCGTTGCGGAGCCGCAAATAAAAAACCCCAGCGGTTGCTGGGGTTTCTTGTTGGTCGCGTGACTGTTCCTTAGTCCGGGGTTCAAGCCGGGCTGGGGATGCCGTGGCCTCCGATGCCTTGATCAGCAGAGGGCAACTTCGGCGGCAGGGCGGCAGCGCGGGCCTTGTCCTGTTCAGCGCGGAGCAGGTCGCTTACGGTGGGCTTGCTCAGCGGCTCGCCCTTCATCAGGCGATCGACTTCGTCAGCCGTGAGTGTTTCATACTTGAGCAGCGCTTCGGCCAGTCGCTGCACTTCGGCGCGGTGCGATTCGAGGACCTGTTTGGCTTCGCCGTAGGTCTGGTCGATGATGCGCTTGATCTCTTCGTCGATCATCTTCGCGGTGTCATCGGACATGTTTTTCTCTGGCTGCTCCCAAGAGTTTCGCCCTTCATCGAAGCCGAGCATCTGGAAGCCCAGCCGATCGCTCATGCCGAATTCCGTGACCATCGCTCGGGCAATGCTCGTGGCCTGGCGAATGTCACCGGCAGCGCCGCTGCTGATGTCGCCACAGAAAAGTTCCTCAGCAATGCGACCGCCAAAGGTCATGCGCAGGCGAGAGAGCAGATGCTTGCGCTGGTGAATGTGGCGATCGCGCTCAGGCAGCATGAACGTCACGCCCAGTGCATCGCCACGCGGAATGATCGTCACCTTGTGCAGCGGCTCGGCGGCATCCTTGTCGAAGTAGGTCACCACCGCGTGGCCTGCTTCGTGGTAAGCAATCACGTTCTTTTCATCTTCTTCGATCTTGTGACTCTTGCGGGCACGGCCCCATTTGACCTTGTCGCGTGCCTCTTCCATGTCGGCGTGTTCAACGAAATCCTTGTTCTGCAAAGTTGCCCCGATGGCGGCTTCGTTGATGATCGCAGCCAGGTCAGCACCGGAGAACATGGGTGTGCCACGCGCCACCTTTTCGAGATCGACATCGGGGCCGGTCTTGATCTTTTTGGCGTGTACGCGCAGGATTTCAAATCGACCTTTGACATCGGGAGCAGGCACAGTGATCTGACGATCGAATCGACCCGGGCGAATCAGCGCGGGATCGAGCACATCAGCGCGGTTGGTGGCCGCCATGACGATGACCTGATCGTTGGTTTCAAAGCCATCCATTTCGACAAGGATGGCGTTGAGGGTTTGCTCGCGTTCATCGTGGCCGCCTGAGGAGAAGCCTGAGCCACGCTTGCGGCCGACGGCATCAATTTCATCGAGGAAGATGATGCAAGGCGAATTGTCCTTGGCCTGTTTGAAGAGGTCACGAACGCGTGAAGCGCCGACACCGACGAACATTTCTACGAAGTCCGAGCCGCTGATGGAGAAGAAGGGGACTTCCGCTTCACCGGCGACGGCCTTGGCGAGCAGCGTCTTGCCGCAGCCGGGCGAACCGATCAGCAGCACACCGCGCGGCACACGGCCACCTAAGCGTTGGAACTTTTTCGGATTCTTGAGGAACTCGATGATCTCGCCGACTTCTTCCTTGGCTTCGTCGATGCCTGCGACATCCGAGAGCATGACGGTGGAGTGTTCCTTGGTCATCATGCGATGGCGCGATCGGCCGAAGGAGCCCAGCATCCCGCCGCCGCCGCCTGCATTGCGAAGGCTGCGGAAGAAGAAGAAGTAAATCAGGAGCAGGATGATGATGAAGGGCGACCAACTGATGAGGATGTGAACCCAGATGGAGGAGCCTGGATCTTCCTCGACTTTGACAGTCGCGGCCTTGGTGGACATCAGCCGATCGACCCAGTATTCCTTGGTCTGCGGGCTGATGGACATATAGACGCGGTAGGGCGGCTGGGCCTTGGCGGGAATGCCCGAGGCGGTTTTACTGAGCGTGCCTTCGAACTGATCGTCTTTGATGATGATGCCATCTTCAAAGGAGCCGTTCTTGGCCCAGGTGAGGAACTCATTGGCGCTGGCTTTGTAGGCTTGCGAGTTGGCCTTGGTCATGACCAGCAGGAATACGACTGCCAGGCCGGCGAGCACCAGCCAGCCCATGAAATTGCGATTGGCAAAAGGGGGCTGGGGGCGCGGTGGACCTTGGCGCTCGGAGCCGCGCTGGGGATCGCTGTCATTTCCTTCGGGGCCTTTGGCACCGTTGGGATTGGATCGCTTGGGGTCGTTGTTCTTCGGATCGGACATCACGGCTCCTTATCGGACACGAGGCAACCCGTCATTGTAGGCGCGGTTGCCGCGAAAGCGTCGGCATGGACATCGACATACACGGTTTATCGAGCAGAACAGGGCGGGGGAAAAGCGGGAAAGCGGAAAAGCTGGAAAACGGAAAAGCGAGAAAGCGAAAAATTTAAGGCATCGTTGTACGTTGATTCAGGGCGTGTTCGTCGGTGCTCCGCTCCGAATTTTTCGCTTTCCTGCTTTCCCGCTTTTGCGCTTTCTTCTCCCACTACCAATTCTCTCTCATCACCCCCACGATGTCGCGGGCCAGTTGCTGCACCGCTTCATACCTTGCCAGTTCAAACGGCTCACCCACCGGGCGAGCGGGCACATATCGGCCAACCGTCACAAAGCCTTTGCGATCACGCATCGATGCTCCGGTGCGCTGATTCTTCCATTCAAAACTGACCACGATCGACAGTTCCACTTCCTGTGGCAGACCACCGCTGGCACTACGACTGAGCACGCGCTGATCGACCTGCGTCACCACGCCTGACAGAATCGTATCCGCATCGACCGTGCGGACGACCTTATAAGGCGTACGCAGTTCAATTTCTTTTACGAGCGCTTCGGCAAGTGCAAATTCAACATCGCGATAAGGCGTGCGATTCTCAAAGATCGGCACCGCAATAGATGTCACATCTTTGGGGAACCCACCCGCGTGCGAGTAGCCGCAGCCGGTGAGTGATACGACGCACACGAGCGCGAAGATCGTGCGCAGAAAAAAAGTGGTAAGCGAGCGCGGCAGGTTGTGATTGATGTGATCCATAGATATTTCGACCGCAGCCTATTTAGCCGTTCGCCTTGGCGAACGAAGGATCGCGAAAAGATAAGTCGTCGTTCGCCAAGGCGAACGGCTAACTACTTGCCATCCTCCACCACATTGCCTTTGGTCTGCGGGTCCAGTTCCGCCAGTTTGTGAATCGCCTGCTGAGCGGCAGCGGTGCGAGGATGATCCTTAACGACGCGCTTGTACATGACGATGGCGCTCACCGGCTTGCCACGCTGTTCGTACCACTGGGCTGTGTAATAAACCTTCAGCGCCAGCGATTCATCAATGCGAATCAGTAGCGCATCTGCGCCAAGCTGCTCGGCATCAGCGGGATATTCCTGCCGGTAGGCACGAAGGCGCGAGGCGGCATCGAGCAGACCTGTCGGGTCATACTTGGGGCCTTTGAAAGTCGCCAGGCTCGACTGAATCATGCGACGCATGGCCCGCCGGCGATGATCGCTCTGCGGGTAATTCTTGAGGAACAGGTCGTAGGCGATCGCTGCCTGATGCATCGTGGCGGTGTCGAAGTAATAGTCAGCCAGGGAAAGGCTGGCCTTTTCGCCGATGGCGCTGCCGGGGGCGCGCTCTTGAATGCGGACGAGCAGTTCTTCGCCTTCGCCTTCTGCGGGCAGGATGGGCAGGCCAAGGAATTTGCGATTGACGCCGCTGGTGTAGATGACGGCGATCTTGTGTTCGCGTTCCAGAGCGGTCATGAAATATTGTGAGCCGGGGTAGCTGCGAACGAGCAGTTCGTAATCGAAGAGTGCATCGTAGTAATCACCTTGAGCGACCTTGGCGTCGCCGCGCAGGAGATAGGCTTCATCAATCTGCGGATGACTGGGGTAGGTCTCGATCCACGCGTCGGCGAGGTCTTCCGCTTTACCACCGCGATCCTCAGCGATGATTCTGCGGATCGTCTGAATCTTGCCTTCGGGCGAATCAGGCGCAAAGGTGGGCAGCTTCTGAAACTGTCCCGCTTCATCGAGCCTGCGCGTTTCCTGCGCCATCGTTGATTGAGGCGAAAGCAGAACCAGACCTGCCGATGTAATAGCGATGCCCAGCGCGGCAAACAGTCCCGCTGTTTTGCGAACCATCATGTAAGCCTCCGATCGAAGCGATCATGATAGAGTTGCATGGGAAGCGGAGCAAAGGGGCTGTTGGCATGGAGGTTGTTAAGGTCAATAGAAAGCTGTGGTACTGGACGTTCAATGTGATTTCCGCAACAATGAAGCATCTGTGATTGCACCTTCAGGGACTTGCTTTGCGATTTTTTTTGCATGCCATCTGGATTCCACTTGTTGCGCTCTTGCCCGGGCTATCGACCGCGGCGCTGGCGCAGAGTGATGTTGCAGCATTGCAGCAGCGACTGGATGCAGCGTTGCCCGGCTCGGTGATTGAATTGTCTGCCGGTTCCTACAAACTCGGCCAGGCGATGGTGCTTTCGCGCAGCGGCACCGAGTCTTCGCCGATTGTGATCAAGGCTCGCGAGCGCGGCCGCGCTGTGTTCGATGGCAAGGCAGGCTTGGAGCTGCGCGGGGCAAGTCACGTGGTCATCGAAGGCATCGCCTTCGTGCACGAGAACCGAACGCCCGCCATCAGACTCGTCGATTGCACTTATGTTCGCATCACCCGCTGTTCGTTCAAGCTGGATTCAAGCCAGGCATCGAGACAGAACTGGATTCACATCACCGGCAGCAAGAGCGGACAGAATCGCATTGATCACAACCTGTTCGATGACCTGGCTTCGGCGGGTGCTTACATCGCCATCGATGGCTCGGAAACAGCGCCGCTGCAGATCAGCAAAGGTGATCGCATCGACTACAACCACTTTCGCTCCATCGCCCGGCGAGATGGTGGCGGGGCCCGCGCCATCCGCCTAGGCTGGACCAAGCTCGCTCCCAGCCAGGGCCAGACCGTCGTCGAATACAACCTCTTTGAAACCTGCAACGGCGATGATGAACTGATCACCGTGCGCTCCAGCGGCCAGTTCATTCGCTTCAACACCTTCCTCAATAGCGCTGGCTATCTCACGCTCCGGGCTGGCAGCGGCAATGTCGTCGAAGGTAATTTTTTCTACTCCGAAAACAAGGAAGGCGTGGGCGGCGTGCGCATCTTTGGAGACAGCGCCAAAGTCTTCAACAATTACTTTGAAGGGCTCACCGCTCCAGCCTTGGTTCTCTCCAACGGCTTGGCTGAACCTTCGCCCATCGAGGCACCAAGGGCCCCAGCCACCAAGGCGGCCATCGTCTTCAATACCTGGGTCAACTGCGGCGGCGGTGCCATCGAACTCGGTGCCACCGGCGGCGGCATCTTCACCAAGCCACCCGCTGACTGCATCATCGCCAACAATGTCGCCATCGGTTATGGCGATGAACTGGTGCGCGTCCGTAGCAAAAGCGACGGCGTACGCTGGTCCAAAAATATCATGTTTCATGCAGGGGCAAAAGAAAAAGTCGGCATCGACGTGCCCGACGATCAGATCAGCGTCGTCTTCCCCAGACTACGCAATCAAGGCGGCATCTGGCGGCTGAGCCCCAACAGTCCCGCTATCGATTTCGCTGAAGGCGAGTTCGATTTTGTCACCACCGACATCGACGGTCAGCCACGCCCCAAAAAAATGGACGTCGGCAGCGACGAGTTCGCCACCGGCCCCATCAAGCAGCGCCCCTTCGCCGCCATCGACGTCGGCGTCGAGGCACCCTGACCACTTTAGCAGTTCACACTTATGCCGGTCATCCGCTAGGGTGTGCCATGGCTTTGCGCTGACACACCAAGTTGGACGTGAGATTGAGTCGGGTGAGATTTTTCTAGCAACGTGCATCCAACAGGGTGTGTCAGCGCAGAGCTTGGGCACACCCTACAAGACACGGAGTCACCCAATGGCCAAGTCCAATTCGGCAAAAACCAGTAAGTCCAAAGTCACTGTGCGCCAGGCCACGGAAGCTGACCTGCCCGAGCTCGTCAGGATCAATCGCATTGCCTACCCCAACATGTCGGAGGACAACGTCGTCTGGGGCGAGACGCATCTGCGCGCTCATCAGCGCGTTTTTCCGCAGGGGCAACTCGTTGCGGAATTCAAAGGCAAGATCGTTGGCGGCTGTGCTTCGCTGATTGTGAACGTCGGCCGCGATCCGCTACGCCATCACACCTGGGCAGGCATCACCGACAGCGGGTACTTCACCAATCACGATCCGACAGGCGACACGCTCTACGGCGCTGATGTGTATGTTCATCCCGACAGTCGCGGGCTGGGCGTGGGCCATGTGATCTATGAAGGCCGAAGGCAGCTGTGTAAGAAGTTGAATCTCAGGCGAATTCTCGCAGGTGGAAGATTGTGGAATTACAAGGAGCATGCGGATAAATACTCTCCTGAGGAGTATGCCGCCCGCGTGGTGTCGGATGAGATTCGCGATCTGGTGCTCAGCTTCCAACTGCGTGAAGGTTTTGAACTGCGCGGCGTGATGTGCAATTACCTGCGCGATCCCAACAGCCACAACTGTGCAAGTCTCATCGAATGGCTCAACCCGGACTACAAGCTGCCCAAGGGCGGCTCACGCAAAGTCCGCGTCGCCTGTGTGCAGCATCAGATGCGCAAGGTGAAATCGTTTGATGACTTCGCTCGGACAATCGAATACTTCACAGACATTGCCGCCGACTATGGCAGCCACTTTGTGCTCTTTCCCGAACTGATCACCATTCAACTGCTTTCGCAGATGGATGCCAAGACGCCGCTGGAAGGCATCAAGCGATTGACGAAATACACGCAGCGATTTCGCAAGCTGCTCAGTTCACTCGCTGTTAAATATGGCCTGACCGTCATCGGCGGCAGCCATCCTTCGCGCGAAGGCGACAAGCTTCTGAACATCTCGTACATCTGTCAGCCTGATGGCTCGGTCTTCGAGCAGCCCAAGATTCACATCACCCCCAACGAGCGCCGCTGGTGGGGAATCACCGGCGGCAACCAGCTCGCTGTCATCGAAACGCCTCACGCCAAGATCGGCGTACTCATCTGTTACGACATCGAGTTCCCCGAAGCAGCGCGTCATCTAGCCGACGCTGGGGCGGAGATTATTTTTGTGCCCTTCTGCACCGACAATCGCCAGGGCTATCTGCGCGTTCGCTACTGTGCTCATGCCCGCGCCATTGAGAATCAGGTCTATGTGGCGCTGGCGGGTAACGTCGGCAATCTGCCAGATGTTCAGAACATGGATATCAACTACGCGCAGGCTGCCGTGCTCACGCCATCTGATTTCGCCTTTGCCCGTGATGGCATCGCGGCTGAGTCGGATTCCAACGAAGAAACGATTCTCGTCTGCGATCTGGATCTGGACAGTCTGCACCACTCGCGCAACTTCGGCACCGTCACGCCACGCAAGGATCGTCGGCCTGATCTCTTCTCGATGCTGGTGAAATTTTCGTCAGCCAACGGCATGATCAACGCCGATGCAAAACCGCTGGGTGATCAACCAGGCGATGAGGGATGAATGGTGAGATCGGACTTAACGCAGAGCGTAAGTCCGACACATTTTCAAACCTCGTTTATCGCGAAGCCGAAGATGAAATTCGATTTAACCACGAAGTCACGAAGGCACGAAGGCACGAAGTCACGAAGTTCTGATGCATTGAAATCATGAATCGCTCTCTTCTTGTCATCCTTCTCTTCCTTCGTGTCTTCGTGCCTTCGTGGTAAACCGAATCAGCCTTGCGCTCAGTGTTATTAAGCCAACTCAAACTTCGTTCGCCAAGGCGAACGGCTAAATAGCGCGCGCCCACCGCATCGGTTATCATCTGCCCCATGGCAGACCGCATCGTTGTCGTCGATGGGCACACCCTCGTTCCCGAACCCACCCGGCCAGGCGAGCTCGACTGGAGCGCCATGAAATCGCTGGGCGATCTGAGCGTGCATGAACGCACCGCGCCTTCCATGATGACGCCAAGGCTTGATGGCTGCACCATCGCGCTTACCAACAAAGGTGTGTTCGATGAGCCGCTGCTGGCCAAGCTGCCTTCGCTCAAATACATCGGCGTCACCGCGACGGGTACCAACATCATCGATCTGCAAGCGGCGCGTAAGCGGAACATCATCGTCACCAACGCGCCAGGCTACAGCACCAACTCCGTCGCTCAGCATGTCTTCGCGCTGCTCCTGGAACTCTCCAATCATGTCGGCGCACACAATCTCGCGGTGCGTCCCAAGCAAGGCTACGCCGGCTGGCCCGGGGCAAGTGACTGGTGCTTCACCGTTTCGCCGCTCGTAGAACTCGCTGACAAAACGCTGGGCATCGTCGGCCTGGGCACCATCGGTCAGCGCGTCGCACAAATTGGCGCAGCGCTGGGCATGCGCATCGCTGCTGCTCATCAGCGGTCGATGCGCGAAACAAGAATCGAAGGCATCGAAATAGAATGGCTGCCCACCGATGAACTTTTCGCCAGAGCCGATGTGCTTTCGCTGCACTGCCCGCTCACCGATGTGACCAAGCACACGGTCAATGCGATTCGCCTGGCGATGATGAAACCTACTGCCTATCTCATCAACACCGGTCGCGGCGGCCTCGTCGATGAAGGCGCTCTCGCCAATGCTCTGCGTGATGGCAAGATCGCTGGCGCTGCGGTGGATGTGCTTTCAACGGAACCGCCTGCTTCGAGCAATCCGCTGCTCACTGCGCCGCGATGTTTGATCACGCCTCATGTGGCATGGGGCAGTCTGGAAGCTCGGCGAAGGCTGATGCTCATTGCCGCGAATAACATTCGTGCGTTTCAGATGGGTAAGCCGGTGAATGTGGTGAATCCATAAACGCAAATCAGGATGGCCGCAAAACAGCGCATAAGGCGCAAAAAAGAAGAGTAGCGAACCGATCGCACCGCCAGCCTGCCTTCGACAGTCTTCACTCCCGCTGCCTCTCCTTATTCTGCACCTTTTGCGCTTTTTTGCGGCCATGCTTTCTCATAGCCAGCCTCATGCCATCCAGCCCTGCTCCCATCCTGCTGCTCGCCGCTTTGCGCGATGAACTCGCGCCCACCCTCCAAGCGCTGCATATCAGTAGCAGTAGCAGCAGCAGTAGCAGCAGTGCGACCTTGAGCGGGAAAAAAATCATCGCCATCGTCACCGGCATGGGCCCAGCCCGAATGGTCGCGGCAGCAGCGCAGGCCATCGATCTTCACCGTCCCTCGCGCCTGATCCTTCTCGGTTTCTCCGGCGGCCTCGATCCATCACTGCCCACCGGCCACGTCATCAATGCCCGCGCGATCGTGAATAGCGACGGTCAACGCCTCACGCTCACGTCCTCCGCGCCGCCGACCACCGCCGCCAACGAATCACCCAACCCCCTCACCACCTTGCTCACCACCGAGCAAATCATCTGCGACCCCGCCCAGAAAAAATCCCTCGGCCAACTCCACCGCGCTGCTGCCGTCGATCTCGAATCCTTCGCCCTAGCCAGGCTCGCTGCCGATGGCGGCTTGCCGCTGACGATTCTCCGCGCCATCAGCGACACCGCCGATGCCGCCTTGCCCGCTGACATCAGCCAATGGGTGAAAGTGGATGGTTCCCCCAGTGTGATGAAGGTGCTTGGCTCGCTGATCCGTCGGCCATCTATATTAGGAACGCTTCTCCGCCTTCAGCGCGACAGCAAACTCGCCGCCCAGCAGCTCGCTGTCGCCGTGCAAGCGAATCTCCGCAACGAGCCACGACCGTAAGGGAGTGGAGTTTTGAAATTTCAAAGCAAAAGCCCCGCTTCCTTACGGGCGCGGCTCGTAGCGTTCATCCCCGGCAAATCTGTCATGCCAAATCCCCTCCGACTGTCAGGATGACAGCACCCGCCTCCCCAATCCCCATCTTCCGCCCCTCCAATTCTCCCATAACCATAGACAATTAAATACCTTGCGCCGTATCGCCGCAATCCTTCCCTCTGGTACTGCCATTGCTTCTACTCAGGCACGTTGCTCTACCCCGCGACATGAGAACCCCGCCTCATCGCCTCAGACAACGCCCTTAGGCCTTTTTCCC
>Ga0105055_10003324_pt1 | contig 24397 bp, 9 predicted proteins | sample BON03_FD_78090 | JGI IMG/M metagenome (GOLD analysis project Ga0105055, IMG submission 78090) | Freshwater microbial communities from Lake Bonney liftoff mats and glacier meltwater in Antarctica - BON-03 | ecosystem: Environmental > Aquatic > Freshwater > Ice > Glacier meltwater | place: Lake...
GAACTTCAAGTGGTTGCAGACCGATGGAAATTGCTAATGCTAAGTCGTATTCTTCCTATGCTAGCGAGTTGGTTGAGAAGAGCAGCGGAAACCGGCGACATTAAAAAGATGTGTATTCTTCATAGTCACATGGCTTATTTGTTTAAAGAGACTGATTGGTTAGAGGAAGATGATGGAACTGCTTTGGCCCAAGATGTTCTTAGTCGTTTCTCATCTTCAGGATTTGAGGATTTATTAGCTCCCAGTAACGCAAGTGTCCATAGTGAGCACGATGATGGGAGCGACAAATCGGACGAGGAAAGTGTCAAGTCTACTGAGAAGAAAGAGGAAGAGGAAGAGAAGAAGATCGAGGAACCGAAAGATCGATCACCAGCAATTAAAACGATTGCAGGTTTGGCAGCTAAAATGCTGCTATGTTCGCAGGTTTTCTTAACCGCCTCTTATAGAATTTCTGCAGAGCCAAAGGTATTGAAGTACGGCGATATGGTCTCAGGGGGTCTGGATGAAGCCTCAAGCAAGAAGCGAACGGATGCCAGTGAAATTTCATTTTCAACTGCGTTGATTGGAGTTGACGAGTTGGAGTTGATGAGCACATTTCAGCGACATCGAAGAGGAATATTGGAGTGGTTTAAGGCGCACAGTGATGCCAAGGACGAAATCATGGAGTTTACGGTGTCGGTGTTGATCAACGACCACGATAAGATGTTTCAGAAAGAAGCGTCGGCATTCAAAATTGGTGGAGTACGTAAGTGGATCGCTTTACCAGATCGAAATTGTGAAGGGAGATTCACGCCAGAGACTGAAATGAATACGTCAAATGCTCTACTAGGTGAATTAAAGACCTTCGAGTCGTATTTGAGACACGCCACTCTTCAAAAAGTAGATACGGAGATCAATGTGCAGTTAGGAGAGTTCACGTTGAAGAAGCATCGCGTGGAGCCGGTGGACGATGAAGTGTGCGAGTACGCTGACTTTGTTAGTGTATTTGGTAGAGAAATGGCCGAGCGAGGACTGCACAGCGCAGAGGTGAAGAACACAACGAATCGAATGTGGATTAGACTAGTAGGAAGAAGACATGATTTACAGCTGTGGTCTCCTGACCCTAGAACCCCAAGGAGCCCGTACAACAGAATATACCCGTCCCAGTTGCATACACACGAGCGATGGGTGATCGATGTATTAACTCCGTTAGTACAGGCATGTAATGCGAATGCAGACAAAGGTACGACAGTAGATTTATATCTTGACGATGATGGCGACGATGGAGTAGCATGTGATGGTGCGAAAGTCAGAGTGGCTGTGGTAGTATCTGTGCCCAACATGAGGACTTACTTAAAGGAAATGGTACTGTTTCGATTCGTGCAGCCTCGTTTGCTTCACGTGTATGATATACTAGAACACGGCAGGCGGTACTATACCTCCCTCGTCTACTCGTCGGCGAAGGATAGATGCTTGCACGAAGTGAACGGAAATGGAAAAGGAGTTATGGGTGCATTGCCCTTTCTACTGAGACCCATCTTTCCAAGTGCTTCCCTTATCATTACCAGAAATCTATCCACTGCGATGGGGCAACAGCAATATACCCCTGGGAGATTTCTTCATGGATTAATCCCTCATGCACTTATTGATGAATTCATGTTTTGGCAGCACGGGAATACTTTGATAGGATATCAAAAAGAGATTGTAACAAAATCAGGATCGTCGAAAGATCGTTACCAGTTGCACGTGACATTAACAAGGGTGGAGTCGAAAGGTAGCGTCACCACATCAGTGACCAATACGGCGAAACGGGGATACAATTTCTTTTCAAAGACACTAAAGAAGGCAGCTCATGTAGATATCGATACTGGATTTACGTCTCCTCCTGTGCGAGCAGAGATTGTTCGACTCCCGTTAGAAATGGATTCGTCACACAAGGAAGAAGAAAAGAACGAAGAAGAATTGCAGGAAGACGGGCCTATCGGCATCGGGTCTGAAGAAGTGGTAGACAAGAGCGGGACAAAATATGTGTTGCTGGATTTGCTGCAGCTGAATGCGGTTGAACATGGTCCGATTAAAGACCTATGTGAGGTATTATTGCGGCTTGATAATTTAACACATATTCTTGCATGGGTTAAATGCGATGATGGGAATGCTGCGACATCAAGCAAACGAGTTGATTTGATAGAAATTCCAAGGTTGGGGCTTTCATTCTACACCAAATATGAGCAATTGGATCACGGCAAGTATGAAATGAGGTTGTACTGCAATGACCATGCGGGGATGTTCATATCGAATAACGTTCGAAAAAGTTCAATGGCACATGATTTATTGCGAGGGATTCCTCATGGAGTTGTTCTGGAGCATACCGAGGACAAAACCTTTCATCTTTTACTTCCCGCAGCTGCTAAGCCGTCTCTCTTGTTGCATCCAGGTCCTGGTGGCTATGATGCCATTGAGATCGCACTTGAAAGAAACGATCCAAGATGGGTTAAAAATTTAGAAGATCCTCGTTCTAGATCATCCATGCATTATCTCTATCCTGTTCACTCCTCCAAGGCGTTTCTCTTCACACCTACACTTGCATCTGCCATGTATCTGCTGTTGGTGTATTTAATATCAGGTACTTTCGATCTTGCATTTCGGCTGACTGATTTCTGTGTTGCGGACACTGATCTAACTCCCGAAGAGAGACAACTAGTGAAGCAGCTGGTCCGTGTGGAGAGAGGAGATAAGAGACCTGATTCCATTGCTTGCAGATTGAAGTTGTTGCTTGTGACTGCAGGAACCGAAATGGCTTCGCTTATTCCGTGGAAAGTTTCCCATGAACTGGCTCTTTACCTTAAATGCCTGACCCATATTTCTGGTGCCTGCAGATTAACGAAGGAAGAGGAAATGCTTCTTTTGGAACTTCATTCTTCAGGACTTGACGAAAAGGAAATCGAAGCTGAGATTTCGGAAGAGCAGGCTGCTCGACTGGAAGCAAGTAAAAGTAGCAATCACGATGATGAAGAGGATGAGGATGAAAACAAAAGCGAGCAAGAGGATTTAGAATCCGCCAAAATGAGAGTTGCTCACAAGTTGAATATCGAAAACGCTTTAGTAAACCGCATCAACTACCTTCATAAATTGGATGCACAAATGCAATCCAATCCCGATACACCCTTTGTCGTCCAAGTGCTTGTTCCGGATGCTCCACGCGTTTATGACTTTGATCTTGTAGCTGATCGCAGCTGTTTGGAGGCCAGTGATTCCGTTCTGAAGAAGATGTCTGCTCTGACCTATAACAAACCTAAAGATGAGGAAGTATTTGGTCTGTTGGCATTACAATCATTGGAGAAATGGACTCGTCCTGGAAGGTTGCGACTGGGAGGAGGCTCTGATGGTCTTGGATTTTTGTTTCTATATGAACTAATGACGGAACAAGTTGGATTTAAAGTCCTTCCCGGAGACTCGCCGTATAATTGGGGAGCAATTCTCACTCGTTTCTTGCCGGAGAAAGACACTAACTCGAGGGATGTGATGAGTTCAATGCTGAGAATTTTATGTTTGAACCGTCAAATTGCTGGAGGTGTACCAAAATTCGAGGACGGAAGAAAGTTCAAGTTGTCGACAATTTTCCGAGGCCAGAATGTGTTGCAAACATTATTGAAGCAGTTTGGTGATTATGTGTCTAAGAACAAAGCGAACATCAACCTACCGGCGGATTTGAAACCAAAGTTGTATGAACCACCGATGTTGGTACATTGTTATTCCCCGCATGTATTGCTAGGTTCGGGACCCCTTGGGGATAGAATGCTCGTAGCTCCTCGAGTACCTGATCATGCATGCAGCGAGCGGGAGCTGCGCGCTGTCAAAGTGGGCGAGCTGGAGATCACAGAAGCGGATTTGCTTGCTTTCGCAGGGGCGCCTGTCCTGTCTTTGATGCCAGACTGCGTTCGCAAGGAAGATGTGGGCGGTGGTAGCGATGCTGCAACTGAATTGCCGTTCACAGTCGATGGCCATGCTAATGCACGAGCACATGTCGCCAAAGAGATGCTTGTACGACTTCGAGAGGAAGTGAAATTTTTCGCATCAGTGAAAAATTCAGAAAAGGTGCTGGCACTCTCGGGATTTTCGAAAGAAGATTTACATTCTGTGGGTAGCAGTCCTGGTAAGCTAGCTGCAGCTCAAACGCGTCTGAAGGAGCTTCTTGATAGACTACAACGCCAATTGGAAAAGGACGAAACTTTCAGCTCCATAGGGATTCAAAGCGTATTGCGAATTGCCAATTTGGTTGATCCAAATCCCCCGCCTCCCAATGCACCAGAACACGTTGAAGTGGAGCATCGACGCAAAATAGGTGTTTTGTTTTCGAGAGTGCATGGGCAGGAGGCTACTTTATGGTTGTCGCTTTTAATCGGCACAATGTTGTCTACCAAGGGTTATTCAGAGCTGCAGCGGATGAATCCATTCCTTACGGACGACACAGTGAGAACGCTAGAAGACTTGGTGGCATGTGTCATGCTTGCTACGAACCGCTGCGGACAGTTATCTAGATGCATTTCGAGTGTTCATTCGATATTGGGGATTTTGGAGCAATTGCATACTTTGCAAGAGACTGGTGGAGCATTCGAGCAAGGGGCCGAGTACCTTGAGTCTGTGAAGCATCAGGTACTGGAGCTTGAACTGACAGTCTCTGAACTTTCTTCACAGTTGTCGGCAAGGCGAGAGTTTGTATCCGTAGAAGAGAACCTCACTATGACCTTCAAATATGATCCTCGTCTGTTGGTATTTGAATTTATGCAGAATATTCTGCTGCGGAAATCCCAAGTGGAACTGGTAGAGCAATTCAAGAATGCAATTCTCACAAACGAGTCACGTTGTAATCAGATGCTGATGGGGGCAGGAAAGACCACTGTCGTAGCACCTATATTGGCTCTACTACTGGGAGCTCACAGCGAATCACCATTGGTGATGCAAGTTGTACCCAGAGCTCTATTTCAATTCTCTTGTTCGGTGATGCGTTCTTGTTTCTCGGCTGTTATCCAGAAACAGGTTTACACGTTTACATATGACAGATTCAAACCACCTACTCGAGCACTGTATCAAAAACTTCTCAAGGCGAAAGCGGCAAGGGGCGTGGTCATTTCTACCCCCACTGCTATCAAATCATTCACTTTGAAATTCGTGGAGACTGTTGACGCTATTTTAGGTTTGAAAGCTGCCATTCAGGATGGAAAAGACACCAGCGAGATGTCCTACTTTGGAGTCCTTGGTAAGAAGATGTTTGAGAGCGTGGTTGGAAATAAACAAGAGCAAAGAGACAGTGCAACGTTGAAAATTCTGACGACGCAGGCTCAAACTTGTGTCCGAATCCTGTCATTGTTCAAAACTGGATCACTTATCTTAGATGAAGTTGATTTAATTTTGCATCCGTTAAAGAGCGAGCTCAATTGGCCCATGGGATTGAAGTACCCTCTTGATTTCACCCGCTCTGGTAATAATTTGATTACAGGACTCCGATGGAAAGTTCCATTTCATCTACTAGACGCAATATTGTTTGCGTCGGAGAAACGGATGACAGTACAGTTTGAAAACAGCAGAGACGCGAAATTGATTTTGAACAATTTGAGAGTGGCCATTGACCAAGGTTGCGAGCAGAAATTGCTTCAGAGAACCCCTCACTTGATTCTTGTCTCGAAGCAGTATTATAACACTTCAATAAAGCCGCTCGTCGCACAATGGATGCTAATTTGGTTGACAGAGCATAAAATCGTAGGTGTGGCCAATGAGGAGCTTTTGCAGTATTTGGAGAAAGGGCCTGTAGGCTGTTCGCGCTCTGTTGCTGATAAGATTAACCGCGCCCTGACTGACGACCAAATGAAGATGGTGAATTTGGGTCATGATTGGATTAGATCGTTTTTGCCGTTTGTGCTCAGCAAAATTGATAGAGTGCACTTCGGCCTTCTTAACAAGCAGGACCTGAGACGTGCGTTGGTATCGGATCCTAATATGCCGGAGAGTCGTCGTTTACTTGCTGTCCCATTCGTGGGCAAAGATGTACCTTCTACTGCCTCTGAATTTGCTCATCCTGATGTTCTTATTGGAATATCTATTCTTGCATATCGTTACGAGGGGCTTCGTGTCACAGATTTCCAGCATGTGCTACAAGAACTGCGTACCAGAGTGGAGAGCGAAACTGGACCCTATAAGAAACGCGAATCTTGTAAGTTGTTTTCCAGATGGGTAAGACTTGCAGGAGGATGTGTACGTGGAGAAATCAGCATAGCAGAGAAGAAGGAAGAGGAGGAAGATTTGCTGATTAGTGGATGGGATGATGATATAGATGATGGCTTGTTCCACCAGGAAGATTCCTCTGAATTGCGAGATTTCGTAAAGCGAGCAGCCTATCTTGGTGGCATACGATCGGACGAAGAGGTGTTTCAGGATATCTGGCCGTTGCAGCTCATCGATCTGCGTGATGCAGAACAGGTGCAGGTTTTGTACCGACTGCTCTGGCGCCTTCCTCATGTCATTGAGTTTTACCTCAATGACTTCGTATTCCCTGAAACCTGCAGGCATCAAGGTGTCAAATTATCCACATGTGGTCAGTGTCTCGGAGGAGAGCTGCTGTACTCTCAGAGATTCGGTTTCTCTGGTACTCCGTCTGATTTGCTTCCAGTTGAACTTGGACGTTGCCATTATGAACCTGGTTCTGACGGCAAGATGGTGCATCTGTTAACCTCACCACAAGTCATGACCTATGAAGTTCTCAAACGGTCGTGGACGGTAGATGGGGTTCTCAATCTAATAGCCAATGCTGAGCCTCCATACCATGCACTACTCGATGTCGGTGCGCTAATTACGGGAATGTCGAATATTCAAGTAGCCGCATATTTGCTGAAATCCGGGTTAAAGGCCCATGAAGGAGTGGTGTTTTTGGACGAGGGTGATCGCAAGATGATTTTGCTTCGAAGAGGATTTCGAGTCATGGAATTGGAGCAGTGCGGTCTTCCGAAACACAAGCGGTTCTCTTTCTATGATCAGATTCATACAGTCGGCATGGATATCAAACAGGCGCTCGGTGCCCAAGCTGTGTTGACGTTGGGCAAGGATATGACCTTTAGAGATTACGCACAGGGCGCGTTTAGAATGAGAGGCATTGGAAAGGGACAAACTATTCATCTGGTGGTGATTCCAGAGGTTCTCCAATTGATTGTTTCTGAATTATCTAAAGTGGCCGTTCAAACAGAGGAGTTAAAAGCTGTTACCAAGGTGCTACAAGAAGGAGAACAGGTAGCCAACATCATTAGGAACGACGAAGGAGTATTGCGTGCTGTATGCGGTTGGCTGGTGATTAACTCAATGCACCAAGAAAGGTTACAGTTCAACCTGCTTTGTGAGCAGAATGTGCGAAACGTCTGGAGGAAACAATCTTTCAAGACGATGGTTGCTGAATTCGCAGATGGGCAAACGAGGTACGAACTATCCGGTGGTCGATACTCCAAGCATGTAAAGACCCGCTTTACACCGGAAGGTAACACTCGTCTTGCATTATCTGAGAGCATTGAGGTATTCAGAGAGAGAGTTGATTATAGCGTCGCCAACGTAGTCCCTAAACCTCGACCCCTTGCAGACAAAATTGCCGCCCTTATTGAAGCTCACGAGCATTTCTTGACAGGTCCAGAAGATATTCAGCAAGTGAGTGCTATTCAACGTATCGTTGCTAATGTGGATACCCGAAAACAGAGTTCAACGCCATCCAGTTGGAATAATGCGGATGTCGAAGCTGAGATTCAAGAAGAATTGATGGAGGAAGAAGAAGTTCTTCAAGGTCAAGATGCTGCATTCGAGCGAGAGCAAGTGCAGGAACAGGAACAGGAGCAGGAGCAGGAACAAGAGCAGGAACAAGAACAGGAACAGGAACAAGAACAGGAGCAGGAGCCAGAACGAGCAATGAAGAAATCATACAATAAAGACATGTATATGAAGCCATGGGATCTAGGTACTTTGGCGATTCAACCAGCGGAGGAGTTACAAGGATTTTATCCTGCTTCCAATTTCGCTGTGTTCGGTTCTTCCAGGGTCAAGACGAAACCTATTCAATTTCCAGATTATTTGTATGTTTCAAGGAATTATTACAAGCATCAATGGTCTTTGAATACACACAAGCGACTGAAGAATATAGTTGTTGTATTGGACTGGATTCCGGACGTGACGCATTTGAAATTGGGCGTGGATGCAGGTGTAGAGGCATACGATCAATCCTCGCTCAATTTGTTGGTCGGTGATGGGAGGACGAAATCTCGTGCTAGAGATATCACCCATGAACAGGAATTGGTTTTACGGAATGCGTTCAAATTGTTCAATGACGATCAAGGGATGATTACTCCCAAGCAGCTTCCTGGAGTGTTGCTAACTTTAGGATTGGAACTTGAGAATGCGGAAGAACTACAAGATATTGTGAATGAGGTTTTGAAAAATAGACCTGCTGGATCTCCTGATACTTTGGAACCAGAAATTTCTTTCAATGATATCAAAGATCTTTTACGAAGTCGTAAATTGGAGCAGGTGGAATCTGGCCGCTTTTTTGTTGTGGTTTCGTTGGCGGAGGCGGAAGCTGTTCGTAGGGCTCTTCACAATTCTGTGCTGATTACAGTCAAAGGACAATTGTACTCGAGTTTCGTACCAAATTCAAACGCTGCCATTGCTATTCGTCTGTTAAAAACTACTGGAGAGACAGCAGGAGGCTCCTCATTTTACACGTTGGACGCCTCGCCAATGTACACCAATAGCAGACGATATCACACGATGACTGCAGCACAGTGCCTTCGCTTCATGAACAGCGATATGTGGTATCAAGAGAAGGAATTAAACTGTTTGCTTTTAGCTTTGCAAGAAAACAGTTGCAAAGAGCGCGATATGTGGTTCACGGATATTCGTGGCTGTAGACGGAGGAAGCAATTGGCATTGGCCACGACGCCTATTGCGCGATTGTTCACGACACCTGACCAGTATCATTTATTGCAACATCGAGCTACGGTCGCTCGAATGCGTGAATTGCTTAGTTCCCGGAAACTCTATCTGCTCGATGCATTCAGAGCATTCGATTCGGATTCCGATGGGCGGATTGGATGCTCTGAAATGTACTCTGCTTGTGTATGGCTAGGTCTCAAACTGTCTCCTGCCCAAGTTCAAGAATTTGTACGAAACATTTCCAATACAGGTTATATTAATTTCCCAGAATTCAAAAAGGCTTTGGTAGATCCTGAACTAGGAGATGATGATCCTTTGGTCGGTGGAGGCGATGAAACTACTGCATCAGTGGAGAAGCAAGCTGCTGATTTGGGTGGCAACGATTTGTTTGGCGGACTAGAGGATCAATACTTTCAGCAGATTGAAATTTCCCAGGAGAGGATAGCGGAGCTGGACGAAGTTGACAGTGTGAGGACCAACAAGGACGCTCCGATTGAGGTGAAAGTGTTGCGTGATGTCAAATTTGCTCTCGTCAAACACTCGTCCTTTGTTAAACTATGGACGACGCGTAGCCTTAAAACAGTTGTGTGGGGGGCGTCGGTGTGGCGTCCTGAAGTGGAGTTATCGTGGTACTCTCGTCTGGGTAAGTCGAAGGAGTATATCTGCTTGGGGCATTATGCTACCAAGGGATACGTAGAGCCACATAAGATCAAGGATAAGGTTACTGGCAAGTTGGTGGACAGGTTGCTGTTGGAGATTACGGATGTGGGGCAGATGGGTTTATCAGGTACTAAACGGCATAAAGCCATTGTAAATAAGGTGCTGCCTTGTCCAGTCCGATTTCATTTGGTGTGGAGTAAAGTAGAAGGATCCAAACCACTGTTTATATGGGAAGGGATCCCCCCTAGTTCAGAATTTGTGACTCTTGGCCATGTTTGCACAACCACTGCTAGTCCTCCTCCTCCTGAATCGATAAGATGCGCACCCAAGCATTGGCTGACGAAAAGCTATCGAGACCCTGTTTTGGTTTGGGAAGATAGCGGAACCGCAGGAAGGAATGGGTCATTGTGGTCTGTTACTAATATGAATTTACTAGTAGGGACGGATTCTCATAATCCACCAAAAGGCCCCTTTTATGAGTTCTCATGTGAGAAGTGGTTATGCTCTAACGACTTTCGAGCCATTCCACAATATCATTAATTACATTGATTTTCTTTTATTAGATTTCTTTTCAGGAGAGTGCGATCTCTTACGTTTCTTCTTACTTTTGGATTTACTTTTCTTTTTCTTGTCACTTTTCATTTTCCTTTCGGCAGGTGGGATGGAGATACCTAAAGCTTTCTCCATTGCTAACCGCTCCTTCTCTTTGATGTCTGATTTTTCTCGAGCAATTAAATCCTTCGCCTCTGCTGTTTTAGATTTATTCCACCAGTCCACACTACGACGTTCGCCTAAACGACCAACTCTACATGGACATTTTGAATTAGTAATTGAACAGCTGAAACGTGTTGTACTTACGGTGCCATGAGCGAGTTGCCAAGATAATTGCCACGTTGTGCATCGGCCTTCACATCTTCCCACTTAAACTGATCTCTACCGCCTCTATTCCCTCCATCGCGATAATTGGTCGGTCCTACATTAGGAACACTCATCCTCTTTGAAAGTGTTGTGGGGACCGTCTGCAAAGTGCACCAGGACTAGCTGTGATGGACATGACTGATATTCAATCGCAGATGGCGTCGTTAGGAATGGAGATGGGAGAAGAGGACCAGATTAAATCATCGGATGTAGATAAGATCGTGCGTGAGGCTATGGCTTCAGTGAAAGCTGATAAGAAGGTTCCCAAGGAGAAAGGCGATGTTGAAGTCGTGCACTTTGATGAAGGGAAATCGATATTGCAGGAGGGTATGAAGAGCATTCGTCTGGCCGTGGATTCTGATGGGAAAGGGCTGTTGGGAAATGCAGCTTTGCACTATGACACTGCTCTTATAAAATTTGCCAAAGCTCTTGAGAATGGCGTACCTACATCTGAAGAAGCGAGAAAGAAACTAGTGGCCTCAATGGAAGGGTATATGGACAGGGTGCAGCTCATTTTGCTGGCGAGTCCTGTAACAAGCTTTGGGGATGTATCGAGTCAAGTGACTACTAACACTAGCGTTGCGTATTCCGACATAAACAAGAGTCGACCCCAGGTGCTTGCTGCTATGAATAAGAATGGTTTCAGCTGCGTGTCTCGTGCAGTTCAACTGCGAAAGAAAGGGAAAGAATCGGAGGATACTTGGACATCATTCGTATTGTATTCCGAAGCGATTGATTGTTTTGTAACATATATGAAGAACGACGCGAAAGGAGGCTCCAACGAATCTGTTAAAAAAGCTGTGTTTGAATTGTTAGATACTGCTGAAAGTTTAAAGCAAAAGCTGAGTTAGTTAAATAAGAACTAGTTTCGTGTTTCCCATCCGTTCTCAGGTCTCGGGTACAACAGACTCCCAAAATCCCCTTCATACCCTTCCACAATCTGATTTTCAGTTTGTGGTGCCATATCCAACACACTCACTCCTGTTTGGAGCTTGGACGGAATCTCAGTCTCAACAATAACGTCCCCTCCTTTCTTGGACTTTTCAAAGCTGGCTGCTTTTGCTTTCCTCAATTTATCCTGTTGTTTTTGCTTCTCAAGCAACTTTTGCTGCTGGATTTGCTTTTGACCCTGTTGACGTTCTGCTCTTCGTTGGTCTTGATTTCCACCTGCTGGTATTCTTAGATCAGCAGAATTTCTTCTAGTTTTCACTTTTGATTCAACTGGTGGTTTCGACTTTCGAGGAGCGACTGGATCAATTCTAGAGACGACTTCTTTTTCAATTCTATTTTCAGATTTGACAGCTTCTTGTGCTTTTAACATCACTGGTTTTTTAGGCTTTTTCTCTTCCTTTTGTTTTAGCTGATTCCTTTTCTCTTCACTTATAGGTTGCTTCTCCAAGACTACTTTTACCTCCTTTTTCGGAGTATTGTTTGATGACGTGTTTGGGGATTTTTTGGGTTTCGGAGGACTAACCGGCGTTTTTTCTCGTTCGTACTCTTCATCATCTTTGGTTTCTGGCATTCTTGAAGGAATAGAAATTATGTTTCTCTTCTTTTTTACCATCATTGAGTCTGCTTTCTCGCTATTGCAACAAGCAGAGGCCCCCGCCACTTTTGGTAATGATACAGAATCCTTCTTCGCAGGAACCGTGCCCATTAAAAATTCTAAACTGATATTTCGTTGTTTCAAAGCTGCTTTGATTTGTGCCAATGTTGCCTGTGCCGAAAGCTCATCGACGGAGGTGGGCGATAGTTCAAGTTGAGGTTTCATTGATGGTATGGAATCAAGATGTTGCTGTATCTCTTGTTTTTGCTTGGAGAGTTCAACCCGAAGTGAAAGTATTTCATCTTTCTGCTGTGAGTTCTTTTCCTGCATCGTTTTTACTTTTTGCTCCGCTGTTTCATTTTCCTTTTCTAACGAGGCTACTTTGCTTTTGGTAGCTGCTTTTAATTCAGTTTTTGCTGCTTCAAGAGATGCCACCTGGGATTCAAGCTGAGACACTTTCGAAGCATAGTTATGTTCAGCTTCCTCTTGCTTTGAGTTTTGACTAGCAAGTTCAATACGGTTATTCTCGATTTCATTATTTGATTCTTGAAGATCGTGTTTGAGTTTGGTAATTATCTGATTTGATTCTTTTAAAGCATGCTCTTGATGAAGTTTTGCTTTGCTGCTCTTTTCAATGACACCATTTAATCGATAGTACTTTGTTCTTTCTTCTTTCAAAGAATTTTCTGCAGATTCTCGTAATTCTTTTTCACGCTTGACTGCACGCACGCTGTTTCGTTTCTTCTCATCAGAAAGATGCTTTTCTTTTTGAAGCGAATCCAATTTGGCTTGTAACTCCTGCATTTTTTCACTTGTGTGAGCCTCTATCTGTTGGGCTGCATTTGATGCTGACTCTACTTGAAGCTGAAGCTCTGATTCCATTTGTTCCTTGGCTGCTTGTAAACTTTTGGTATTCTCTTGCAACCTCTTTAATGCAGTATCCTTTTTATCAGATATTAGTTGCGTCTGCTTCAGCTGCCTTTCAAGACTTTGCACCTTTTCCTGAAGTTGCTTTGCTTGATCATCGAATAGAACTCTGTGCGATAAAATGCTAGGCATCATCTTTTTACGACTCATCCCCCTTGTCGCTGGTATTCAACGGCCAAATTTTGAAAGATAGTGAAATGAATATTCACGTAATTTTTTTGCGCACATCGACTAGATTGCGAGGATGGGAATCCTTCTATCACGTGTATTTGCAGCTGTCTTTGGTAGCAAGGAAGTACGCATCTTGATACTTGGACTAGACAATGCTGGTAAGACAACCATCCTGTACCGACTGCAAGTGGATGAGCCCATTGGCCAAACTGTACCAACCATCGGTTTTAATGTAGAAACGTTGCAATACAAGAATATTAAGTTTCAAGTGTGGGATTTGGGCGGACAGACGAGCATTCGGCCATATTGGAGGTGTTACTACCCCAATACTGATGCTATTATATTTGTCGTCGATAGTGCAGACACCGATCGACTCGCGATTGCCAAGCAAGAGCTGATGGCCATGTTGGATGAAGAAGAGCTTAAAGATGCAATATTGCTAGTCTTTGCAAACAAGCAAGATATGAAGGGGGCCCTTCCAGCAGCTGGTGTCTCGGAACACTTGGGTTTGGCGACGATTAAGAACCGCCAATGGTCCATTCAAGAGACGTCGGCAACAAAGGGAAGGGGACTGTTTGAAGGATTTGATTGGCTGGTTACTTGTATAAAGGGGGGTCAAGAATGAAGAAAGAATAATGAAGCATTAATTTAGCTGCGAATATAACAGATTTTAAATTGAATCAACCTGAAAGCTAGATTCAGCTGTCTTGAATAATAGTAATGAATCACTTCACGGCTCCTTTTCTTTTTGCTGCACGTTCAGCTCGAGACGGCTTGTCGGTTTCTCTTTCTTTCAAATTTTCCCTTTTTCGTATTATTCTCGCCTTCTTACTTTCAATGTCATTGCCTGTGATTTCTTCTTTTTGACCCCGTTTAACAGGTTTCTTTTTTGTATCTGTTTTTTTGTCCTTGTCAGTATCCTTAAATAAATTCTCCAAGTCTTTTCTATTGTTCTTCCTTTCGGTTTGCTTTTCTTTTAATGCGTTTTTCTTATCTCGCTTCTCTGCTCGAAGAGCTTCTTCGGCCGCTATTTGAGATAAAACTTTGCCTCTTTTGAAGAAGCATAAATAGTAGGCTAGAAAACCCATTTTGTATTTAACCTGTCGCTGTTGATTCCGATGTTGTCTCTGCAATTCTTTCAAACGAAGTTTCTCATCGACTGAATTGGCTTCTTCTCGTTGTTGCTGCAACATGGCCTTCTTTTCTTTCCACCACTTGGCACCGAGAGTATTGCTCATCATGTTTTCTTGCATTCGAAAAGCAGGGAACAAAAGCATTGGAAACTGCACGTTCAGAGCTTGAAATTCCTCAAAGTCAATTTTCCCGTCGTTATTCTGGTCGAAATTAGACAGCGCCGTCCTACAATTACTACTTGGATTGTTTCCATGAAGCATTTCGATCAATGCGTGAAGTTCATCTGAATCTACGTATCCATTCTCGTCTTTGTCAAAAACGAAAAAGCAAAATTTAAGAATGTCGAGCCTCCCAAATAGACAATAGGTACCAAGTACTTGGACAAACTCACTAAAGTCTAATGTACCGCTATTGTCAATATCCACCAATTCAAAAACACTATCGCCGAAAACACTCTGATCCTCTTCAATCATCTTGTAAAACTCGGTCACATCGATGGTTCCAGAGCTATCTTTGTCGTACTTTTGAAACACCTTCCATAATTGAGCCAACTGCCTTTTCTCCAACTGTATCATATCTATCATCTTCTGCAGACGCTCATCTGGTACCGGCACCTTGTTGCCCATGATATTTCGAAAAAACGGATATATTTTATACCATGTATGCGGCGAGTAGTTCTCGAGAGATGGCGAGGCAAGTCATCAGAAGTATCATGAAGGTAAGGACCGACTATAAACAGAAAAATTTGCTAATATATACGATAAGGATGTCAAGTCGGAGGATACCGATTATCTCTTGGAAGAGCTGTTTCCAACTGTCCTCATGGGGCTCATTGAAGTCACCAAGCAATTCGAAATCAAAGGGGAGCAACTTGAGCCAGTTAACTACCTGGCTTCATTTTTGTGCAGAAATAATCCTAGATACCCCAAAGGGAATGATAGAGTGTTACAAAATATCATCTTTGAAGAGAAAAAGAGATCAGACCAATTGGCTTTTGTGGAGGCACTTCAATTCGATGCCGAGAGTGAAATTAAGGAGCTAGGAATCTGGCCCATAGCTCCTAATGGATTGCTAGTTAAATCACTGGGGATTCACAGCGACAATATGGTCGATTTGTTGCAAGAAATAGAGTGGAGAACTGGCATCGCTGGACTGACTTGCGATATGGGCGTTTTTTTTGAGATTCTGGACGTAACCAAGTCGCAAATGATCACTTGGATAGACATGGGACAAGTGGTTAATAAGTGGATGAGTTTGTATAGTCAGAATTCGACCTCGGAATTTCGTGGTTGGTTGTATTCTCAGTTGGAATACCGGATAGAGCAAAGTGTGTTCCACTACTTTGAGGTAAAAGACATCCAGTCTTTGATTGGCAAAGCTGCCAACCTCGTAGATCTTATGTATGAAATTCGTACAGATTGTTTGGGTTGGAGAGAAGTCGATAGTGCATACAGCGAACCGCAGGATGTCGAAGCCAAAAATGACGACGAGCAGTATATATCGAATTATATAAGTCTCCTGGCTGGCTCCCGTTTAGCAAGCTTCAAACTCAATTAAAAAGGTCTGTTAAGAAAAAAAACATTTTCAATAACCCGTTCAGCAGTCAGTTCCCGAAACAGACTGATGGTCATCATTATGTATAACTTTGTCAGGTTGTATCTTATTTTCTAGAATAATGTGCATGTTTAATAGGTCAGAATTTTTAACCCTTTCAATGCATTCTTCAAGTGGCCAGCCCCAGGCTTGTTGATGCCTCCTCGCCAGTCGCTCACAAGCCACTTCAATGGGAGTAGCAATGAACCACGTTTCGTCAAAAAAGCTAGATATTTTGGGCCAAGGTTCAAAGTTAGCCAATAACAAATAATTTCCCTCCATCACGACCACCTTTTGGATCTTGGAATCAACTACAATGTCTCCCGCCACTGGGTCTTTTAAAGCATGATCGAAGCTAGGAAACGCGAACGAGCCTTTAGCAATGCAGGTTTGAATATCTTCCAAAAGCTGCTGCCCATTAAATGTAAAAGGGGCTCCTCTACGTTCGTGCGCAAGTGCTGGATTTTCAAAACCGTCCAACTGAGCTCGGGAATAATGATATCCATCCATGGGGACATGAACGGCAGAAATGCCTTGCTTTAGCAAAGTCGCCACATAATTTTTAGCAGTGGTAGTTTTCCCTGAGCCTGGCAATCCAGCAATTCCTATCCAATACAAATCTTTGCTACCAATGTCCATTCTGTTTTCACTTTTCACACTAGAGCCCCCCTCGGTAAACGCCTTTTGTGACTGGTGATTTTCAAGATCGAATCACATTCAAATACAAATTATGTCGTCGCTGCTCTTGTTGCTGCTTATTCTAGCCGTAGCTGATGGTATGCCACAGCATGTCGTACGTATGCCTGGGCATACCAAACCAGTTTGGTTTGAAAGCGTGAAACACGCTGATGTTTTACTCCCGGCAAACTGGGATTGGAGAAACATCAATGGAAAATCCTATGTGACGAAGATGCTCAATCAGCATATCCCTCAATATTGCGGTTCGTGTTGGGCGCATGCAGCTTTAAGTACGCTGGGAGACAGAATTAAAATTGCACGGAGAGGCGTAGGCGACGACGTGAATTTAGCCATCCAATTCGTCCTAAACTGCGGGAAGGATATTGGCGGCACCTGTCACGGTGGTACACATACAGGTGCGTGGCAGTTTATCAAGGAGACTGGATACGTTCCTTATGATACATGTTTACAATACGAAGCATGTAGTGCTGAATCTAAAGAAGGTTCGTGTCCTTATGGTATCTCCAGAGATCATTATTCTTGCAAGCCGATCAACACTTGTCGTACTTGCAGCTCGTTTACAGATAAAGGTGGATTCTGTTCCGAGATAAATGTGTTTCCTAATGCCACAGTTGCTCAATATGGAAATCTTTCTAACGCAGAAGAAATAAAGGCCGAGCTGTACGCACGCGGACCAGTGGCATGTTACGTGAATGCAGAACCTCTGGATAATTACACCGGAGGTATTGTTGATCTTCCTAATGTGTCAAAGGAGATTAACCACGCGGTAGCTATAGTAGGATGGGGCACAAATCAGTTAGACGGATCCCAGTATTGGATTGTTCGAAATTCATGGGGGCAGTACTGGGGCGAGATGGGGTATTATCGCATTAAACTTGGAGAGAATCAATTAGGAATGGACGCTTCCTGTGCTTGGGTTAATCCTGGTCATTACACGGAGTTCAACTTTCCATGCTACGAAGATGGAAGCAACTGTGTCAAGCATGCAAAATACGTAGACAACTTTTGGAACTCAAATGTTCAAGCAATTCAATAAGAATATAATATTTTATTTGCTGCTAGTTCATTGTGAACGTATCTCAGAACAGGAATTTTAATAATATCAAAGTGATGATTTCATTTATACTGTTAACCTGTGGTGAACTAATTAATCGAGAAAACGAAAGGTGGCGTGAATATCGTACAACTTAACGAAGGATTTTACTTATTTTCTGCTTCACTATGCAAAGTAGAATAGCTCACCTGGGTTGACTTGAGCAAAACCTAAATTAATGGAGAACTGGACTAATTTCAAATATCGGGTTTGCTTGCCGTGCAACTATATCTTGGAGTGGTTCAAGAGATTTAATAATTTATTCTACAGTATATCTATAAAATGGAGATCCACACTCTTGACTGTATTTGATAAACTCAGAGTCATTTTGAGTATATAAGTACAACCTGGGTACGCAGTCCTGATTCCTTTTCTTATTATAGTAGTCAGTCACCATGATGTCCTCTCATTCAAAATATTTCAAGGATGCAATTCAAACCCCCCTCGCGTCAAATTCAATTGCTTTGCATATTCTTGGAGCTTATTAGGAGTATAGACCATTGCCATCAATCAACAAGAAATATCGAATCGATACTGAGAAAATCTTGAGCTGGTTACCTTCAGCGCTCAGAGTGTATTCTTGCCCACCGACGATATGAACATCTGATAGTGTTCCGAGTTTTACCTCGTCTGATTCCCCCACCAGAATAGCATAGAGTCATTTAAACACGACGCTAATGCCTCTAGGACCCCCAACAGCAACGGCCAAATACTACTGTTTAAATAAATACATGTTTCGCAAATGGTATAACCATCAACGAGGATAGTTTCAAATCAACTTCCGGGTCATTCTTGAACATCTGCCCCGATACAAAAAAATATCACCCGTTGAACTCCATAAAAACCACAGGCAAAGACTTCCAAGCAGTACGAACAGACTTTTCGCATCACTCAATGAGTCACATCTTTCTTTGCATCCTTTATACCGTAGCGCCCCAAGAATACTTAACAGCGAGTCAACACAATTAGAATCACTACAATCTATTTCTCTTACCTCGATTATGCTACTTTTCGGTTTGACTTTGCTATTTGAAAATCGATTTTCGAGTGCATGTTCAATACGGTCCCCGCACCTCCAAAATGATTTTGTCAGTCGTGCTTGCCCCGGTGAGTCCCCATGTAATGGAATTATGAATTGTTCTCACACTATTTTAGATTGTGCTGCTGTCTTCAGGGCTGTCATTGTTTCTGTTTAGACAGATGCTTTTGAAACTTCAGGCTAGTCAGAATATATATTTCATTAGATTGAACGCGGTATCGGAGGAGTTCGTTTTTGGCCCAGCAGGGGAAATTATATTTGATATGCAAACTGTGTGTTTGGTGTCCATTCTTATAGTATTGATTAGTATGCGACTTCAGAGAAAATTATTTTAAGATTAAGATTAACAATGAAAATAAAGTAAAGGAATGAGAACACGGCAGTTTTATTAACCAGGAAACACAAATCAAACTAGGCAACTTGAACAAGCACACACCACCAAACTCAGACGCAGCAGGAAAACGCCTCAAATCTCAGATTCGAAGTCATCTTTGGTTTTCCGGAGCACCACAAACGCCACAAATTCAAAAACACAGCAAAAAATCATTAGTGCTCCAATTCTGAAAGCCAGATTTCAGCCAGACTGCTCAAGAGTACTGCCAGACCCACCGGAGCATAAATGATTTTTTAAACCTCACTACAAGATCATCACTTTTAGAACAACACAACATCTGGTTGCCTACACGCTGGGATATCGCATACCACAAGAAACAAAAAGTAACAATCAATCCGCATCCGAACGAGTAAAACAAAGACTTTGCATATCTCTTCGACATTTCAAAAAGGATGACTTCTTTTTTATAATGAAAGGTCAAACAATTTCTTCCAAAGTGAAATCAGCCTCACAGTAAACGTTTATTCTGAATTCCCCTTCAGTGCCAGCGGGATAGAGGGACGGAAATATAGTGTAGGTAATATTGTTGGAATATGGAAGCTTCGTTTCAAGCGACAGATCTCTCGAATCTTTATATTTGCCACTGCTTGCAACGACATCTTTGGCCAACAACTCAGAAGACAATCTCTGCCCTTTGATCTCCAATAAGAGGACCGACATAAACGGATACCGCCTTCCTGATTGATCTACTGAATAATCAAATTCAGATTCCGAGCCGTGCATGTCGTCTTGGTCGTATTTGTACTCGCAAAACTCTTGAAGGTTGGTGATGGAGAGAAACAGTGTTACAAATTCATCTTTAGAAGATGATTTATTGAGAAGTTTCAAGAGGTATTGGGGGTTATTTTTCGCACCTGGTTGATTCGGTGGACCCCCTGCAGTGATTCCGCTCCATTTACCACTTATCGATTTTTGAAGCCACTTTTCAGGATCAAACAAGTGACAGATGTAGAGCCATTTGAAAGACGAAATGAAGTCCTCCAGAGATATCCAGAACTCCCCTTCGAATGCTTTATCTTCGTCGTCCACTATGTCATACTCATGGAACGTGGAACCCATAGCCTCTTGCAGTTTACGAAGTTTGCTTGGGAGATGTATCATGTACGACAGTCTCTTTTGCATCCTTCGTGTCCATGATTTTGTATCTCTTCGAGACCATCTTCCTCTCCATTTACTAATACCCCATGGATCTCGTAATTGCAGTAATCTATGATGCCCGTGGAAGTCAGCCTGGTCCTCTACCCTCACAATGGAATAGGCGTGACCGGACACTATTCCGTTTTCATCGGTTTGCAGCATATCAATAGTAACTCTGCTTGAATCTGAACTAGATGGAGACCCTGCAGCAAGGAGCGCTCCTCGCTTATAACACTCAACTAATTTCTCCCACAATGCTCCTGAATACACCACTTCAAAGTCTTCTTGAAGCGATACTAGCTGGGAAAACCCGCCAGTTAAATCAACAAACGCAGTATGGACATGTCCTCCATTCAGTGCTTCATAGGAGCCAAAACGCTTAGCATAAGCTTTCTCAATAAGCATGGGCCAAATTACATTCGCACTTCGGGTCTTACAATATTGAGGCAGGGGGAAATTGCCGTGATGCTCACCAGTAAGCACATCCGGAGGAGCATCCACAATTTCTCTTTGACCATGGATAACCTTTACACTTTGATCAAGACAGCATGGAAACAGATCGTCAATGAGAATATTTTCCCATTTCCCGTCAAGGAACAGCCGAATATGAAATACTCCCTGCGCGGCATGAACACTGGGAACAATGATGCGGTCGAGTAATTTGGGGTACAGCGCCACCACACTGATGGCACTGAGTAACCAACAATCTCCAACACCGCCCTGCATAACTTCCGTGGGATCATAGGAAGTACCTCGAGATATCGAATATTCTTGACCCAAGCATATCTCTGACGGCCGACACCAAATAGCACCTCGAATCTCTTCCTCGTCCATGTCTTGCAGGAACTCATCATCGTCGTCCCAGTCGATGTAAAGAGACCCGTTCGTCGGCGGGAAAATACCGTCCGTCCATTCCTCTTCGTTGCACACAAAATTGCGAACTTGTTCATCTGTTAGCAAACGTGTAACAGGGTAGTGGTGCACTTTACTGGCAGGGATATACTTGTGAAGAGTTATCTTCCTCGTTGTAACAGTGTCTGTTAGGTTTTGAGTTTCGTGGTTACGTCTCAATGTTTTCAATTCAGTCATCGAGGACATACGAATATGAGACTTCTTCTCCGATGAAATTGCACGAATAGCTTCTTTGAGATTAAGCTGGGTGGTTCTCATCCAGAATAGAATATGAAAAAGGGCTTCGTACTTTAACGAATCCCTCGTACTGCGTTCGAAGGCGGAATCGTTAACCACAACCTGCTTGAAATAATCTTCGTATTGCTCCGAGGTCGAAATTTCCAGTATTCTATCGTCAGCACTTTGCATAAATGATTCAGGTCCTTGTTTTTCGATATCGGCGAGCCATGCAGCCATCATTGCTTGCTGACTAATTTGTAAACATCTTTCCACCGATTCCTTGAGAATCTGATCAAACACATTTTCGATTGCACTTAAATTCATTTTACGCAGGTTGTCTCTGAATAGTTGATATCGCAGGCAAGACATATGAACTGAAAATATCGCTCCAAGACATATCGCGATGGCTCCTACTGAGGATCCGAAATTAGAATCCAGCAAGATTGAAATTACATAACCCATACAAGCGCCGCATATTACAAGAAACCCAATTAAATAGGTGGTATAGTTTTGAACGAGGAGTTCTCCACCCTTGGTTTCAACTTTATATGCAATGATAGGGATGCCTAAAGGAGATGGCGAGGGACATAGACAAGTTGCTTCTTTCATGAGTTCACGGTCCTTGCAATACCGTATGAAGAGAATAAGGAACGCAAACATCCCAAACGCAAATAGTAAAAAGGTGACGCCATGCAGCGGATCAGCGAATATACCAAAGAAACCACCTTTTTCTTCAAGGCGAACCGAATTTTGAATAGACTGGTTGTAATTGTATATTGAAATTGAAACGAGAAAGAAAATCATGACACTCATTGGAATACACATATGCCATTTCTTGACCGAGCATGATTGGATTCCGTATTGAGTAGTGTACTCCCACCAAACCCACACCACTGCTGTATTAAATGCGACGAACAGAACCAGAAAATACGTGGTCATTGCGAAATTGGAGAATCGAATAGAAACCCAACTGGATAATGATATAGTAACCAATGTACAGAAGGAAAGTACGATAATAATAGGCCAAGATAACCGAAAAGAGTCATCTCGCAATACTCGAAGAGCAGCAACGGCAGATATAAACACAGGTGTCATGAGCAGAAAAAACGCAGCGATATCAAGAAAGTCGTAAAACAAATCCCCCCTATAATACAAGACTTCCGCAAAGCCCAAACTAAAGGCCACTATGATACAGAGCAAATGGGCCACGTAAATCTTCACCAGCTGGGAAGACATCACAAGCGTATTGAACCACAATTGAGCAGCTAAAACACCAAGACATATTGACAAAACACTCGCTGGAAACAAAGTACAATACTGCCATCCAAGATCAGGTATTTCGTAACAGAGGCCAAATCCCCACACACAGAAGCAAAAAACCACGGCGACAATCATGGATATCATCTTGATATTAAAACATAAAGCATCTTTTTTGGCGCGTTTCAATGCTTTATAATAGGAAGAAAGTTGTTCGTTTTCTCGCAGACCGACGGGAATTTCAACAGATGATCGAAATACGTTGAAATCTTCCTTTACCCATTGACCATGAACATAAAATCCTAGTACCATTATCGGCACGAAACATGCAACAGTAGATATCAAACTGAGTTTATCTGTTTCAGCGAAAATGCGCCTGGATAAGTACCATGAAGAAACCACGGGAAAAGTTATGAGTACTGGTATTACAATTAGCTGGAAGTACCACTTGGCATCTATGATGTTGCTTTTTTGCCGAAATATTGGATTTAAACAAACGAAATTGGCAACTACTAGCAAACTCAATATTCCAAATTGAAACTGCTCAATTTCATCATTCAAGACTGTGATAACGAGAATTCCTTCGAACGAGCTATTCGAATTCAATAGTAAATATCTGGTTGAATCTATATTGCGGTCTGACACCAGTATCGTGATCCCAATAAAGTACACAGTAATAAAGAGAAGCACGATCTCCCTGCAAAAATATTGTACGTAATTCCAGCATTTGAATCCCCTTTCGCGTGGAACTGATAGATAGGACGACCCCGAGACAAGCAAGTCTTGTTCAACTTGACTCCAAAGAAATATGCTTGTTAATACGAATGTGCAGCATTCTCCTATATACCAATAGTCGGTAGGAATACTCAATAAGAATATGCGAAAACACAGTAAGAGCAGGTTCAACGTAACTGGCTTAATCAAATTGATCTGCGTACCAGAGTTGTTTATATTGAGTTGGAGCATAGAAACCGGAGAAATTTTTACAAGGAGAATGGCATCAGAGCACGCTAACGAGAAGCAATTGAAGCAAACTACAAAGCTTCCTGTGAGGATATAGTACACCACAGAATAGCCAACAAGAATTGCGAGGGAAATTAAATAAAATACAATTCCGAAGGTTTTCATCGTTTGGCGGTATTTGCGTATGAGATCTTTAAAATCATCCGGATTCACATCAAGAAACGAAGATTGTTGGGATCGTTTTTTCGGTGCTATGGAAGGAGCAGTACCAAAGAAAAATTCATTGTCAGTCACGAGACCTCTCATCACCTGTATAGTGTCACTGGCCAATTCTCCAGCAGCTCCATCCCAAATGCCTTTCGCTAGGTCTTTGCTCAGCTTGTCTATACTACCACCTCTGGGGGTCATTCGTAGACCTATTAGGGAATCAAAATTGGAATTCTCACTCATGCCGTACTTCATGATATTCTGGGCAACTTTAGCCTGAATTTCCACAAGTAGATCAGCTTTTGCGTTCACAAACGAGTCCGCCAATTGCGACGCTCCAAGGACGAACAGAAAATTCCAGAGTCCGAACAACCAACTTAAACTGACGTGCCAGGCTTCATCACTACGACCATTGCCACTACTAGGACATTCTATCACAGCTGTATCGTTTTTACATTTACCAAAAGGGATTAAAACTCCATGTCCAGCTTGGAATAGAAATATTGTCACCAGAGAGAGGGATAAAAAATAAAAGGAGAAATAAGACTCGCCATTCAAATTGGGTATCCAGACCTTTTTCATCGGACCTTC
>Ga0105055_10003328_pt1 | contig 24368 bp, 23 predicted proteins | sample BON03_FD_78090 | JGI IMG/M metagenome (GOLD analysis project Ga0105055, IMG submission 78090) | Freshwater microbial communities from Lake Bonney liftoff mats and glacier meltwater in Antarctica - BON-03 | ecosystem: Environmental > Aquatic > Freshwater > Ice > Glacier meltwater | place: Lake...
AATTGCTTCGTAAGCATTGGCAGAACAACAAAGATATCACAGACCATTCAGCGCGCATGAAGGATGCAGGTCCAAAGGCGGCAAAAACCCGCAAATGGCGAGCTGCCGGGCGGAAAGCCGCTGAGACACGCAAAGTCAACTTGGCCAACAAAAAATTACAAGATACGAAATCCGACAGTCCTTCGCGGTAGGCGGCAACGGGGGAGCCGGCGCCCAGGACCAACCCTCGTAAAGAACGACCTGGGTCAGGCCTTGCCTTTTCATATCGGTCAATCATCAGGCGGTTGGTATCACTCTCGATTGGCCCGCGCCAGCACCGCGTTGGCCAAAACTTCGACCCCAGCGGTGCAATGCTCGGGCTCGCACCATTCCTTCTCGCTATGGCTCATGCCATCGCGGCAGGGCACGAAAATCAACTCGGTCGGGCAAATGCGCGTCATGTTGAACGCATCGTGCCCCGGCCGCGTACGCATCCGCGTGCACGGATACCCCAGCGCGCCCGCCGCCTCTTCCGCAAGCCGGATCATCCCCTCATCGAAATGTACCGGCGCCCTCTGGCGCTTCACCAGCGTGTTGAAAACCAGCCCGGTCTCCGCGGCGATCCGCGCCTCGGCCGCCTCCACTTCGCGCGCCATCGCCGTGGCACCGTCCGCGTCGGGGTGCATGATGCCGTAGCTGAACGTCGCCCGATGCGGAATGATGATGCGGTTGTTCGGCCAGCAATCCATCACCACCGCACTCGCCGACCCCGCCGGCGCATAGCCCCGCCCCACCTGGTCGATCGCATCGATCAGCCTGGCCGCGCCCACCAGCGCGTTGCGCCGGCGCATCATCGGCATCGACTGGATATGCGCGTTCTCGCCCAGCACCTCCATGTCGCAGAACACCGAGTGGTGGCTATGCGTCACCGCGCCGATCACGATTCCGGCCTCCTCCAGCAGCGGCCCCTGCTCGATGTGCAACTCGAAATACGCATCCACCGCCCGCCCGCCCACCGGCGCCTCGCCGCAATAGCGGATGCGCCGAAGCTCATCCCCGAACCGCTTGCCGTCCCGATCCACCGACGCATACGCCTCCGCCAGCGGCACCACTTCGGCGAACATCGCCGAGCCCATCAGCCCCGGCGAGAACCGCGCGCCCTCCTCGTTGGTCCAGTTCACCACCTCCAGCGCCCGCTTCGTCACGATCCCCGCCTCCGCGATCGACCGCACCGCCTCCAGCGCCCCGATCACCCCCAGCGGCCCGTCGAACTTCCCCCCCGGCGACTGGCTATCGAGATGCGACCCCAGCATCACCGGCGCCAGCCACGGGTCGGTCCCTTCCCGCCGAGCGAACATGTTGCCCATCGCATCCACCGTCAGCGTCAGCCCGGCCGCCTCGCACCAATACCCGAACAGGTTGCGCACATCGCGGTCCCCGTCAGTCAGGCTCATCCGGTCCACCCCGCCATCCGGCAACTGGGCGATGGAGCCGGAGGCCATGAGGTCGGACCAGAGGCGTTTTGCATTCACGCGAAGCGAAACCATAACGTGCGGAACCTTCGAACAATATTGCGGGGCCGCGGAGTCTGCCCCGCGGCAGCCTCCAAGCTCAACCGGAAAACACGGGGTTGACGGCCCGGCGCACAGCGGGCGCACAATCGCCCAGCCGAGGAGACCGCCATGCCCCGCCCCGCCCGCCGCCTGCCGCCCGCCCGCTCGATGATCACCGCCCCGCAGCCCGAAGCGGTGGAGGCCGGCGCCGACATCCTGCGCGCCGGCGGCTCGGCCGTGGATGCCATGCTCGCCTGCGCCTTCACCCAGGGCGTGGTCGATCCGCTGATGTGCGGCATCGGCGGCCTCGGCACCATCCAGGTCTACGACCCCGCCACCGGCCGCCACCAGATCATCGACGGCATGGGCACCTGCCCGGCCGCCGCCACGCCCGACCTCTGGGCGCGCGACTTCCTCGGCGAATGCCCAGACGGCTTCGGCTTCGTCGTGAAGGGCAACGTGAACGAGATCGGCCGCCGCGCCGTCACCACGCCCGGCATCGTCCGCGCCTTCGCCCTCGCCCACCGCCAGTTCGGCCAACTCCCCTGGGCCGATCTCTTCGCCCCGGCGATCCGCGTGGCGCGCGAGGGCTGGCCGGTCCGCCCACACGTGGCCGGCGTGTTCGCCACCAACGAATCCGCCTATCGCCGCCTGCCCTACATCGACAAACTGCGCCTCACGCCCGACGGCACCCGCCTCTACCTCCGCCCCGACGGCACCACCAAGAAACTCGGCGACATCATCCACAACCCCGACCTCGCCGACACCCTCGCCATCCTCGCCCGCGACGGCGCGGAGGCCTTCTACACCGGCGAAATCGCCGCCCGCATCGTCGCCGACCAACAGGCGCATGGCGGCCTCCTCTCCGCCGCCGATCTCGCCGGCTTCGCCCCCCGCGTGAACTCCCCCATCATGATCGACTATCGCGGCCGCAAGGTCGCCGTCCCACCCCCGCCCGCCGGCGGCATCACGGTGGCCCAGATCCTGCGTATCCTCGAACGCTTCGACCTCGCCGCCCTCGGCCACAACTCCCCCGAATACATCCGCGTCCTGGCCGAGGCGATGAAGATCGCAGGGCGGGACAAGGACGAGAACATCGGCGACCCCGATTTCTTCACCCCGCCGCTCGCCCGCATGCTGTCCAACGACTGGGCCGACGACCAGGCCGCCCACATCCGCGCCGGCGAGAAGGCCAGCCTCACCCGCGCCCTGGCCGACGCGCCGCACACCACCACCGTCTCGGCGGTGGATGCGAACGGCATGGTCGTCTCCGTCACCCACACCCTGGCCACCCCCTCCGGCGTCATCCCGCCCGGTACCGGCTTCATGCTGAACGGCGCCATGAACTGGTACGACCCGCGCCCCGGCCACCCCAGCTCGATCGCCCCCGGCAAGCGCCGCTTCTCCACCATGGCGCCGAGCATCGTGTTCGAGGCGGACGAGGGCGGGGGCGAGCGGGCGGTGATGACGCTGGGAGCGCCCGGCGGCGCCTGGATCGGCATCGCTATTTTGCAGGGGCTGCTGAACGTGCTGGATTTCGGCATGACGATGCAGGAGGCGGTGCAGGCGCCGCGCTTCTCGGCGACCACGGACGCCATCGACATATCCAACCGCATTCCGCGCGCCACGCAGCGGGCGCTGGCGGGGATGGGCTATGACGTGGTGCGCTCGCCGCTGACCTTTCCGTTCGCGGCGGTGCATGGCATCACCATGTGGGACGGCGTGCTGGAAGGCGGCGCCGATCCGCAGCGCGACGGCTATCCGGCCGGCGTGTGCTGAACCGGGGAGTGGTGTGACCATGGCCAATGTTCTCGATCTGCCGGAGCGCGGCTTCCGCTTCATTGAAGGCGTGTTCCAGTATTCCGCGGGCATCGCGGCGCTGCCGGGGTATCGCATCGAGCGGGCGCGGTTCGCCGACCCGGTTCCTCTGCATGAGGGCTTTCAGCGGATCGAGGCGCATCTGGAGTCGCTCGGCCAGCCGCGCACCGCCTTTGCCGCCTGCGAGTTGCGCTCGCCCTCGGCTTTTTCGGAGGAGGGCTTCACCAGCTTCAACCGCGGCTATTTCAGCGTGCTGGAGAAATGGGGCATCCCGGTGGGCGGGCTGAACCCGATCGCGCGGTCCAACGTGTGCCCGGAGATGCACAAGCCGGCCTGCCCGAGCTTCCATGCGTTCAGCTATGCGGTGCCGGCGCAGGGTGCGGTGCCCAGCTTCGTGATTGCCGGCAGCGGCGAGAGCGCGGAGGGGCAGGGCAGCTATCGCGACAACACGGTGGCCTGGCGCGACCTTTCCACCGAGGGGATGCGCCGCAAGATGCACCATGTGATGGGCGAGATGGAGCGGCGGATGACCGCGCTGGGCTTCGGCTGGAAGGACACCACTTCGGTGCAGATGTACACCGTGCATGACATCTTCGCGCATTTCGCTCTTGAAATGGTGGAGCGTGGGGCGGCGCGGCATGGCGTGTGCTGGCATTTCTGCCGGCCGCCGGTGGTTGATTTGGAGTTCGAGGTGGATTGCCGGGGCGTGACGAACGAGGTGGTGCTGGCGGGGTAGGTCCCGGCCCGTCCCTCGTCGCGAGGGAGGCCGGGGATGCGGTCTATTTTCCGCGCAGGGTCACGCCGTTCGGGTAGCGGCTTTTGTATTCGCCCACCGCCGTCTCCATGGTGACGAACTTGGCACCCTCGGCCTTCAGCACGTCGATCATGTGCTCCAGCATGAACATGCGGTGGCCGCGGCCGATGACGTGGGGGTGGAAGGTGTAGGTGAGAATGCCCCAGTCGTAGTATTTCTTCATGTATCGGAACTCGTTGACGAAGTTCTCGATCACGAGGCGGGCGTTCATGTTGCCGGGAAGTATGCCGGCATCGGAGCGCATGTATTCGAAATGCGGGAAGTCGTCGAGCGCCCAGCTGATCGGCATTTCCACCAGGGGCGTGTCGGCGCCGAACTCGAACGGTTCCAGCAGCGAGATCCGGTCGCCCTGGCGCGCCTGGTAGGGGATGTAGTCGTGCCCCATCATCGAACTGTCGTAGATGAAGCCGTGCTTCAGCAACAGGTCGATCGAGGACGGGCTGAGATCCCACGCCGGTGAGCGGTAGCCGCGCGGGGCGCGGCCGGTGAGGCGCATGATCGACTCGTTGCCGCGGATCAGTTCCTGCTCCTCGCCCTCGGCGCCGAGGGTGGAGGGCACGCGATGCGTCCAGCCGTGGTTGCCGATCTCGTGACCGGCGGCATGCACCGCGGCGACGCAGGACGGATAGCTGTCGATGGTGTGGCCGGGAATGAACCAGGTGGTGGGGAGGCGGTGTTCGTTCAGCAGGCGCAGGATGCGCTGGGTGGCGGGAATGCCGAAATCGCCGCGGCTGATCGCCGTCGGCGTCACCATGCCGCGCGAGATGGCGGACGAGGTGTTGTCGTGGTCGAAGGTCAGGCAGACGAACAGGTCGGCCATGCGGTGGCTCCTTGGCAGTTGGGTCGTGAGGTAGAGTGGGATTATCCGGTTGGTTCGGCCGGTCGGCTACCCGGGTTGGGCGCGATAGCGGGTGGCGAGCCAGCCGCCATCCACCACCAGCACCTGGCCGGTGATGAAGGCTGCATCAGCGGATAGCAGGAAGGCGGCGGCCGCGGCGATATCGCCCGGCGTGCCGTTGCGGCCGAGCGGGGTTGCCTCGGTCATCTGGCCGCGGAACCAGGCGCTGTCGGCGATGCGGGCGCGGGTCATGCCGGTTTCGATCAGCCCGGGGGCGATGGCGTTGATGCGGATGCCGTGCGGGCCGTAATCGGCGGCCATCTGGCGGGTGAGGCCGGCCACGCCCGCCTTGGCCGCGGCATAGGCGGCGTTGCCGGGGAAGCCGACGATGCCGAAGATCGAGGCGACGTTGACGATGGCGGCGCCGGCTTCCCCCGCCATCAGGCCCACCGCCCCGCGCGAGAAGCGGAACACGCTGCGCAGGTTGATTGCGAGGTGGGCGTCGAAATCCTCGTCGCTGGTGGCGTCGGCACGCTTGGCGCCGCCGACGCCGGCATTGTTCATCAGCAGGCGCAGGCCGCCGAATCGTGCGACGGCGGTGGCCATCACCCGGCGCGGTCCATCGGCCTCGGCCACGTCTGCGACCAGGGTCTCGAGCGGGGTGCCCTGGGCGCGGGCCAAGTCGGCGGTCTCGGCCAGTCCCTCGGCGGCGCGGTCGGTGGCCAGCACGCGCGCGCCTTCGCCGGCCAAGCGCAGCGCCGTTGCCCGGCCGATGCCGCTTGCCGCCCCCGTCACCACTGTCGCCGCGCCTGCCAAGCCGTTCATCATGCACCCCCGGGGCAGCTTCCAACCGCCTGCGTTTTCAGCATCCGGCCTTGCCGGCCCGCTGTCAAAAGGGCGCGCCGGGCGAAACCCCGGCGATCCGCCCTGGCGCGCGCCGGCGCGGGGTTGTGTCGCGCCGGCCGATTGCGCAGACTGCCACCCGTGGGGAGACGCCAAGACGTGATGACGATTGCTGCTTCATCAACCAGCCGGCCGCGCGACAGCAGAGCCGCGCATGCCGGCGCTGCTGGGCCGCTTGCTGGCGATGCGTGGCGGCGCCCCGTTTGGCGTATTGACGATGCCAACCGCCCCGACAACAATCTAGCATTGCTGATGGTGGCTGGCGTTTGCAGTGCGTCCATTGGCGCCGAAATAACCGGGACATGCCATACTGCAGGACAGGGGTGGGATGGCCTCGCCGCCGGTCGCCACGAACGTGACCGGGGCAAAGCTGTTATGGCGCCTGGGGTGCCATCGACAACGCAACACTAACATGGGTACGGAAACAGAATGAGCATCAAGGGAAAAGCCTATATCGCGGGGGCTTTCGAGCACCCGACGCGCAAGGCGCCTGACAAGTCGGTCTTCCAGCTGCACGCCGAATGCGCCGCCGGCGCACTGGCCGACGCGGGCCTGACCAAGGACGACGTCGACGGCTACTTCTGCGCCGGCGACGCGGCCGGCATGGGCCCGATCAACATCGCCGACTACATGAACCTGCGCCTGAGCTACCTCGACAGCACCGATGTCGGCGGCACCTCCTACATCGGCGCCGTCGGCCATGCCGCGGCGGCGATCAACGCGGGCAAGTGCAACGTGGCGCTGATCACCCTGTCGGGCCGTCCGCGTTCCGAGGGCGTGCAGACCGGCACCGGCCAGCGCCCGGGCAATCCGCAGGTGGGTGACAGCCCGTGGGAGACGCATTTCTCCCCGGCCACAACCAACGTCTATGGCATGGTGGCAGCCCGCCACATGCACGAATACGGCACCACCAGCGAACAGCTCGCCTGGATCAAGGTGGCCGCCAGCCACCATGCCCAATGGAACGAGCATGCGATGCTGCGTAACGTGGTCACCGTCGAGGAAGTCGTGAACTCCCCGATGGTCTCCACCCCGCTGCATCGCCTTGATTGCTGCATCATCTCCGACGGCGGCGGCGCCCTGATCGTGGTGAAGCCGGAAATCGCCCGCTCGCTGAAGCGCCCGCTGGTCAAGGTGATGGGCCATGGCGAGAGCTGGAAGGGGCAGATGGGCGGCGACGTCGATCTCACCTACTCCGGCGCGCGCTGGTCCGGTGCGGCCGCTTTCGCCGAATCCGGCGTGAAGCAATCCGACATCAAATACGCTTCGATCTACGACAGCTTCACCATCACCGTGCTGATGCAGCTTGAAGACCTCGGCTTCTGTGAAAAAGGCCAGGGCGGCAAGTTTGTCTCCGACGGCAACCTGATCTCCGGCGTCGGTAAACTGCCGTTCAACACCGATGGCGGCGGGCTGTGCAACAACCACCCGGCCAACCGCGGCGGCATCACCAAGGTGATCGAGGCCGTCCGTCAGCTTCGCGGCGAAGCGCACCCGAAGGTGCAGGTGCCGAACTGCGACGTTGCCCTCGCCCATGGCACGGGCGGCCTGCTCGGCAGCCGCCACGGCTCCTCCACCCTGATCCTCGAGAGGGAGTAATCGACCATGGCCATCATGGAAGATCGCAAGATACCGCCGAACTGCTCCAACCCCGAGAGCGACGCGTTCTACGCGGCCGCCGACGAGGGGAAGTTCATGATCCGGCGCTGCACCTCGTGCAAAAAGGCGCACTGGTACCCCCGCGCCGTCTGCCCGTTCTGCTTCGGCGCCACTGAGTGGGAGCAGGCGTCCGGCGAGGGCACGGTCTACAGCTTCTCGACGATGCTGCGGTCCAACTTCACCATGGCGTACGTCACGCTGAAGGAGGGCCCGACGATGATGACCAACCTCATCAAGATCGATCCCGAAACCATGAAAATCGGCGCCAAGGTGAAGCTGGCCTGGGTGCAAACCGACGCCAACAAAGTGCCGTGCTTCGAACCGGCCTGACCTTGGCTTGATCGTCTAGATCGGGACCGGGGCATCCGCAGGGGTGCCCCGGTCTTTTTTGTGGCGCGACGGCCGGGGCCTACCACAGCGCCCACCACAGCATCGCTCCCGCACCGGCGCACCAAAGGGCCAGGATCGCCGCCGCACCAGCACGGCTGACCGGACGCTGCGAAAGCGCCGTCGCCGCCGCACGGAATTCGGCCATCAGCACCGGCGGCACCATCCGCACCGCCAGCATAATGCCCAGCGGCACAATCAGCAGCTCGTCGAGATAGCCGATGACCGGAATGAAATCCGGGATGAGATCGATCGGGCTGAGCGCATAGGCGGCCACCGCCGCGGCGACCGCCTTGGCATGAAACGGCACCCGCCGGTCGCGCGCGGCCAGCCACAACGCGACGACATCCCGCTTGATGCCGCGCGCCCAAGCTGTGACCGTTGCGCGCCAGGACATGACACCAACCTGCCACTCATACCAATCTCTGTGAAGAACAACCCTTCGTCAGGCAAGGCCAGGGCTTCGCCCCATAAGCGCGAAGATAAGGGAGGCTGGGCTCTGCCCAGACCCGCCAGGGGCCGAGCCCCTGGACCTCATAATATTAAAATGAAAGGGCCTCCCAAAGGCCGACCGCCTTTGAAATTCATTGCAATATAATATGTATATGCCAACCACGCAAGAGACTGATCGTTGTGGGCTTCATGCCGTCGGGTGCAATGCCCTTCGCTGTGAAATCGCGTCGAATAGTGCCCCCTCCGCAAAAGCTGTCTACCTCCTTGATATCATTTAGAGCCATTGGAATGGGGTTGGGTCATTTTTCGCGCGAAATCGGACCCCACCAGATATCCAAATTCATCACTATAATCATGGGCATACACTGGGATCTGGAGGGGTCATTATTCGACGCGATTTCAGAGTGTGCACACGCCTAGCTAACGAGATCGTCAAGCTGAGGGAGCTGCAACGGTAGCTCATCGTCGAGGAGCTGTCGACCTAACCGGTGTCTTTGCACGAAACTCAGGCCCGGCTATATTCCGCGAATGCCCATCCCCGATTTTCAATCGCTCATGCTTCCCGTCCTGTCTGCCTCGGCCAATGGGGAAGTTCGCATAGGCGACATCGTTGAGCACCTAGCCGCCCAGCTCAATTTGACGCCAGAGGAGCGTGAGACACTTCTCCCGTCCGGTGCGCAAAAACTTTTCCACAACCGAGTGTACTGGGCGAAGTTCCATCTCGCCAAAGCTGGCCTCATCGAAAACACCAAGCGCGCCTATATCAAAATCTCGACACGCGGCATCAATGTTCTTGCTTCGAAGCCGGAACACATCGACCTCAGATATTTGACCCAGTATCCCGAATACAAAGCGTTTAGAGAGCAGTCGGCTCAAAGCGTTACGATAGGGGACCCACTTTCAGAAGTGGTGGCTATCAGCCAAACGAAGACCCCCGACGAAATCATGCGGGTGGCGCACAAACAAATCGACGAATCGCTCGCGCAAGACCTGCTGGACCGTGTGCGAGCCGCCCCAGCAGCCTTCTTCGAGCGTCTCGTCGTCAAGATGCTCGTCGGCATGGGTTTTGGCGGTTCGGAAGCCGATGCTGGCCGAGCCATTGGGAAGAGCGGCGACGGGGGCGTTGATGGTGTGATCGACCAGGACTCACTGGGCCTGGATCGTATCTACGTTCAGGCCAAACGCTACGCCGCAACCCAAAGTGTAGGCCCTGGCGCAGTCCGTGAGTTTTTTGGGAGCCTTGACCGCCACAAGGCAGCTAAGGGTGTGTTCGTCACTACCTCTTCCTTCACATCTTCTGCTACGAAAGAAGCCGCTGGAATGAGCAAACGCATTGTGCTCATTGATGGTGAGCATCTAGGTAGACTCATGATTCGCTACAACGTGGGATGTAGGGTAGAAGATGTACTTCATATTAAGAAAATTGACGAGGACTTCTTCGAATAGCGTTGTATGTTTGAAGAACCCTTCTCGGGGAAGGAACAGGGGGCTTGGAGGACGCGACAGAGCGCGTCTGCAACCCCGCCCACCCGGTCACGCCTGCTTCTTCGCCTCGCCCATATGGTCCCGCAGCACCTGATTGATCCGCGTTTGCCACCCCGGTCCTGATTGCCGGTAGGCGTCCAGGACATCGGCGTCCAGCCGCAAGGTCTGGTTGATCTTCCGGTCGGGTTTGGCCGGGCGACCGCTTCTGCGTGGCAGCATCACAGCGGCATCGGTGCCAAAGGTCTCGGCGATCACCTGCAACGCCGGCCGGGCACGCCGCATCTGCGCTGCTGTCCAGGCCGGGTTGTCCTCATCCGGCCGCGCCGCCGGGTCTTGCTGGCACTTTGCCATACCACGCCGCCTCCTTGCTGTTGGCCTTGCGAAAGCTGATGACGTGCACCGCCTCGCCTCGATACGTGATGACCGCAACATGCAGTCGGCGGCCGAGCATGGCCATAACCTGGAGCCGCTTTTCGCCATAGTCATGGCGCAAATCTTCGATGGCCAGCGCGGTCTCCCAATCCAGCTCCGCAACCCGCTCGAACGACAACCCACGTTCGGCGACAATCTTCGCATTCTTGGCAGGATCGAATGTAACGCGCATTCCGAATTTATGCTACAGCAAAAATGCATGGCGCCAATTCCACCGCGTCATGTGCCTGCGCGGATCGCGGCAACGACCACGCGTGCCAGCACAGCATCGCGCAACGGATGGCTGATGAAGACGCGGGTCGTCACGGATAATTTTCCTTGCACCCATCCGGCGGTGCTGCTAAGAACGTATCATGAACGTAGCACCTCCCGCACCCCTGGCCGCTCCCGGCCCCGCGCTCCAACCCGCGCGCGCCCTCGCCACCTGCGTCGACGGAATTCTCGCCACCATGCTCCGTTTCCTCGCCCGCCTCGGCTTCCTCGGCCGCCTCATCAACCCCCAGGCAGCCCACATCGCCCACCTCCTGCAAAGCCTCTCCACCCTGCTCACCCGCTTCGCCGCCGGCGACCTGCCGCCCCGCGCAGCACCCCTCCCCGCCACCACGCTTGCGCCGAGCCGCCCCCGCGCGTCATCGCCCGCCTGCCCCTTGCACAACGCGCCCCCGTGCGCGCCCCCGTGCGCGCCCCCACGCATGCCCACCGCACCGCCGCGGCCCCACCTTCCGCCATGCCCGCACCACCGTCCTTCGGTACGCCGCGACAGCACCGGGACAATCCCGCGCCACCCTCCCGCTCACCCCGTCGCGCCCGCGCGCGCCCGCTGCGTCCGCACCCCGGGGCCAATTTCAAAATTCACCCTCCGGGCCTCATCGCCCAGGCACGCCTAAAATGTTCCGTTATCGTAATATTAACCCGCCACCACCCCTCCCCAACTCCCCATGCGGAGCCCATACGGCATCATCGCTGTCTCCCTCACGCCCGGCCGATGCCCAGCCGCCGCATGATCCGTGCCCAATCCTCGATCGCGTGTTCCTGGCCGGGCACGACCTGGATGGTGAATTCCGTGTAGCCAGCATCGCGCATGTTGGCGATGCGCTGGGTCAACGCCGCCTCGGTGCCGGTGAAGGTCATCTCGCGGATCAGGTCGGCGGTGACGAACGGCTTCTCGATATCCTTCACCGCCATCAGGTGGCCGGTATGGTTCATCAGATAGGGCGCGTCGGCGGGCTCGAAGCCCCGGGCCAGTGCCACGTAGCCGGCCACCGCCTCGGCCACCGATTCCGGAACGGGCGAGGTGTTCGGCAGCCCCGCCAGCGCCGCATCCGCCGCCCGATGCAGCAGCACCGCCGCGCGCGGCCCGGCCTGGGCCATGGCGCGCGGCGAACCGAAGCCCTCGCCGTCGGCCAGCACGCAGCCCAGGGCGAAGCCGGTGGCGATCAGGTCAGCGCGCGCCCGTCCGGCCTTGGCCCAACTCTGCTGCATCCCGTCGAGCCAGCCTACCGTGCTCGCCTCGTCGCCGACGAAGGCTACCCAGCCCGCCCCCAGCTTCGCCGTAAGCGCCTGGCCGCGCGGGCCATAGGCGGAGATGTGCAGCCCCACCGGATCGGTGGTGTTGATCAGGCCCAGTTCGGGGTTGAGGAAGCGGATCTTGCGGCGCTGCCCCTCGATCTCGGTCTCCACCGTCTCGCGGCGCAGCAGTGCCATTACGACGCGGATGTATTCCTCCATCTCCTTCATCGCGATGGCCCCCAGCCCCATGGCGCGCCGGCCGGTGAAGCCGGTGCCCACGCCGAAATCGATGCGCCCGGGGGCCAGCTTGTTCAGCGAGGCGAAGGCGTTGGCGCTGACGGCGGCGATGCGGTTGGAAGGGATCAGCACGCCGGTGCCCAGCCGGATGCGGCTGGTCTTCACCGCGGCGGCACCCATGGCGACGAAGCAGTCGGCGCTGAGCATCTGGGTGTCGTAGAACCAGGCCGAGGCGAAGCCCAATTCCTCGGCGCGGGCCGCGACCTTCCAGGAGTCGGAGTCGGTGGGGATGGCGATGCCGAACTGCATGGCGGGCTCCTGGTCTCGTGGGGGATGAGCCACCGGCAAGGCCACGAAGGCCGGCGCGCAGTGGCGTTCCTGGCCCGGGCTGAGCATCGCCGACCGCGCCAGGGCATTCGTGGATGGTCGCCCGGCGTCAGTCTGTGCCGTCGCCCCGGCCGGCTGTCATTCGCGCGATCAGTTCGTCCTCCTCCGCGGGGTCGAGCGGTGGCGGGCGGCCCCGGCCCAGCAGGGCCCGCGTCTTGCGGATCTGGTCCACATAGGTCCGGCACATGGAGCACATCGCCAGGTGCAGCCGCAGGCCGAGCCGCGCGCGCAGCGACAGGCCGCCATCCAGCAACGCAGAGGCCTCTTCCGGAACGTCGCGACACTTGAGCAAACGCCTCTCCGTGGTTGCGCGGCCAGTGCCGCCTGTCGATCTGCGACTATAGCGACGGCCAAGCGTTACACGAAGCCATGAAACCTGCTACACGGACGGACGTTGCAAGAGCCGGTACACCTGATGGACGATCGAGAGTTCGACCGCCCCGCGTTTCTGGAGCGCCTGCGCCAGGGAGAGGAGGCCGCCTATCGCCGCCTGGTGCGCCGCTACCACGGCGCGTTGGTTGCCGTGGCCAGCGGCGTGATCGGCAGCCGCGCCCAGGCCGAGGAGGTGGTGCAGGACACCTGGATCGCGGTCTATCGGAACATTGCCACTTTCGAGGGCCGGTCTTCCCTCAGTTCGTGGCTCTACACGATCGCCCTGAACCGCGCCCGCACCCGAATCGGCCAGGAAAAGCGCACGGTGGGCCTGCCTTCCGTGCTCGACGGTGGCCAGGGCGAGGAGCGGGCGGTCAACCCCTCGGCCTTCCTCCAGGACGGCCACTGGGCCGAGGCGCCGCGCCTGTGGGACGAGCTGGACCCGGAACGGGTGATCGCCGGCCGCCAGCTTTGGGACCACGTGCTGGAGGCGATCGAGGCCCTGCCGGCCGGCCAGAAGGCGGTGATCGTGCTGCGCGACATGGAGGACAAGTCCGGCGAGGAGATCTGCGCGCTGCTGTCCATCAGCCCGGAAAACCAGCGCGTGCTGCTGCACCGTGCCCGCGCGCGCATCCGTGCGGCGATCGACCGGGTGACGGCACCGCCGGGCGCGGCCGCCGCGGTAGCGGAACTGCAATCGGCCACGCCGGCGGCGCGCAAGCCGCGCTCCACGACCGGCGTTGCCGGCCGCCTCGCCGCGATGCTGGGCACGATCGTGGCGGCCATGCGCCATCTGACCGCTTGCTCCCAGGCCGCGCGGGCGTAGTCTTGCCGGGCCGCCCTTCGGGGCAACCAAGCGGGCAGGGGAAACACCGGATGAAACCACGTATCGCCTTCATGGGCGGCGGCGCCGTTGGCGGCTATGTCGGCGCGCACCTGCACCGGCTCGGCCATGATGTGACGCTGATCGATGCCTGGCCGGAGCATGTGGAAGCCATCCGCGCCCGTGGCCTCGAACTCTACGGCATGACCGACGAGGAGCGCTGCACTGTGCAGGTGCCGACCATGCATCTGACCGAGGTGCAGTCGATCAGCAAGCAACGGCCGATCGACATCTGCTTCATCTCGGTGAAATCCTACGACACCGAGTGGGCGACCCTGATGATGCGGCAGTACCTGGCCCCCGGCGGCTTCGTCGTGTCGCTGCAGAACTGCATCAACGAGGAGCGCATCGCCGGCATCGTCGGCTGGGGCCGGGTGATCGGCTGCATCGCCGCGGCCATCTCGGTGGACATGTACGAGGCGGGCCACATCCGCCGCACCGTGCCCAAGGGCGGGGCCAACCACACCGTATTCCGCGTGGGCGAGGTGCATGGCCGCGTGACCGCGCGCGCGCAGATGGTCGCCGACATGATCGCCGAGATCGACAGCGTGAAGGTCACCACCAATTTGTGGGGCGAGCGCTGGTCCAAGCTGTGCCTGAACGGCATGCGCAACGGCGTGTCGGCGGCCACTGGCCTGGGCGGCAACGAGATCGACCGCAACGACGCGCTGCGCCGCTTCTCCATCCGACTCGGTGGCGAGGCGGTGCGCATTGGCCAGGCGCTCGGCTATCAGCTCGAGAACATCGGCAAGTTGCCGCCCGAGAAGCTCGCCTTGGCCAGCGAGGGCGAGCCCGCGGCGCTGGCGGAGATCGAGGCGCTGATGCTGGCCGGCACCAATTCCGGCGCGCGCAGCAACCTGCAGCGCCCCTCGATGGGCCAGGACATGCTGAAGGGCAGGCGCACCGAGATTGAGTTCATGAACGGCTTCGTCGCCGAAAAGGGGGCCGAGATCGGCCGGGCGGCCGGTGCCCATGTCCGCCTGACCGAACTGGTGCAGCGCATCCAGCGCGGCGAGTTGTCGCCCGATCCCGCCCACCTGATGGCGCCCTGAGCGCCAGTTTTGTCCTCGTGCCGGCGCGGCTCCCCAGTGACGACGTTTCCAATCGATCCGCAATGGGTATAGGCTTCGCCGACTAGCGCCGTCGTCCACAGGGGAGCCCTGATCAACAGGGCCCGTTGATGAGGAAAGTCGCATCGCCATGTCCGTACAGCTCAAATCTGGCCAAACCAGCGAAACCGCCCGCCTCTACGACCGCCTGGAGGAACGCACCCTCGCCCGCGACCAGGTGGGTGCGAGCCTGGCCTTCTACGACCTGGTGCGCGCCGGCCGGCCACTGAACGAGATGGTCGGCGAGGCGGTGCGCATCCACGCGCCCTACACCCATGTGCCGTACCACGAGCGCATCGACGACGGCTACGTGAACTTCGTCAACAACGACCATTGCCTGTTGAGCGCGCGCGCCACCCTGAACCTCGCCCGCATGGTGCCGGACGCGCTGGCCATGCTGCCGATGGCGCAGACCATCTGGTACATCCCCACCGGGCTGGACGTGTGGAACCAGAAGCTGGGCAAGGCCCCCGGCCATTACACGCGCGGCTATTCGGGCAAGATCGAGAAACCGCCGGCGCCGGCCGTGTACTGGCCCGATGCCGAGCCGCAGCACTCCAACGCGCCGCTTGGCGAACGCCTCGGCGAGTGGATGACGCTGGTGCATCGCGGCCAGGTGATCGACGCTTACCGCAGCTTCAAGGGCCTGATGGAGGACCCGGCGAACCGCCGCGAGGTGCTGGCCGAAATGGTGTTCGCCGGCCTCATCGACGTGCAGGACCGCATGTTCCTCAATCGCTCCTACACGACCGGCCACAAGGGCTACCGCGCCCGCGCAACCGTGGAACTCGGCGACACCTTGGGCTGGGACAATGCCAGCCACGTCATCTACGCGGGCGCGCTCGACATTGCGGTGGGCCCGCGCTGGTATTCCACCTACGAGATGGCCTGCAACACCATCAAGGAGCAGATCGAGGGCGAAACCCTGCGCGCCATTCCCTATGGCGGCGTGTCGGAGGCCGAGGCGGCGATGCTGCGCAACACCGCACCGCTGACCGAGGCGGAGGAAGCAGCGCTGGTGCGCGCCGTGCTGCACGGCGCCGAGCCGCAGAACACCCAGGCTATCACCGACCTGCTGCGCGCCGGCCGCGACCCGCGCCGCATTGTCGACGCGCTGCAGATCGCCGCGGCGCAACTGACCATCGACACGCACGGGCCGAACAATTTCTCCATGCCCATGCACTGCTACGAATACACCAACGCGCTCGGCTGGTTCTTCGACAATTTCAACCACCCGCGCCGCCTGCGCCTGCTGTATGTCGCCGCGGCCTTCATCTCCATGACGGCGCACCACCAGAAGCACACCGGCGAACTCGTCTCCCGCCCCGCCAGCGCCCCGGCCGGGGCCGACAGGCTGGCCGCGCGCGACCTGCTGGCGCGCATCGACATGGCGATCTGCCTGCAGAACACCGAGGAGGCGCAGGGCTGGGTGCAGGCCTATCTCGACAACGTCGCCGACCGCGCGCCCCTGGTGCAGGCGCTGGCGCTGGCCTCGTGCAAGATCGGCAACGATCCGCACAACCAGGAAATCCCGCAGAACATGCTGGAGGACTACGCCAAGAACCGCAGCCCGAACCGCGACCGCCTGTTGCTCGCCTGCACCCAGCACTGTGCCGGCCATCGCAAATACGGCGACATTCTTGAGGCGGCCCGCCGCTTCAGCGAAGGCGTGGGCGTGGCGCTGCAATAGCACGCGCGCACCGTTCCACCCCTGGACAGGCGGCGGTGACCTGCTACCACCGCTTCATGTCCCTCCGCATTCCCGGCGGCGCCCGGCGATGACCGGGGCGCCGCAGCCACTGGTCCATGGCCCCTATCCGCGCCGTGCCCTGATCGATTGCCTCAACGAAAGCCCCCGCGCCGGGCGGTCGGCCCGCGTGAGAAGCATCGTCACCGGCACCGCCGAGACCATCGCGCTCCCGCAACCGCCCACCGGGCGCCACATGCTGGCCCGTGCGGCGCTCACCGAGTTTCCGCGCGAACCGGGCTGGCGCGCGCCCGGCTTCACCTCCGCCACCCCCTGGGTCTGCGTCTTCGAAGGGGCCACGGTTCACGGTGACGGCGGCATCATCCTCGCGGAGGGCGCCGTGGTGCAGGACACGCTGATGCATTGCGAGGAGGCCCGACAGTGGTTCGCCGACCGCCCGCAGGGGCTTTTTCTGTTCAGCACCGCGCCGCCTGCGCCGCTTTCCGGCACCTGGCTGAGCCTGCTCGGCGGCGGGCACTGGAACTACTACCACTGGATGATCGACGGCATCGGCCGCCTCGCCGCCGCCGATGCCGAGGTGCTCGCCGAATGCGACGGCGTGCTGCTTCCCGAAGCGCCGATGGCGATCGCCGAGGAGACGATCACCCGATCGGGCATCACGCGCGGCCGTGCGGTCCGCCGCGTCGCACCCGGCGACGATCTCGCGGTGGAGCGCCTCGTTGTGCCGTGGTCGATGTCGATCATGTTCCAGCCGCATCCGCGCCTGGTGGCCTGGCTTGCGGGCCTGGTGCCGCCGGACGGAGCGGCCACGCCGCGGCGCATCTGGATCGACCGCCGCGCCGCCATCAATCGCGTGCTCGCCAACGAGGCCGAGGTGATCGCCGCCCTGTCGGCGTGCGGCATCGTCCCGGTCGCGCTCGAAGGCCGCTCCCTGATGGAGCAGGCCACGTTGTTCGCTGGCGCCGATCTCGTCGTGGCCCCGCATGGCGCCGGCCTCACCAACCTCGTCTTCGCCCGCCCCGGCTGCCACGTGGTCGAGGTGCTGCCGTACAACTATGTCCACTGGTGCTTCCGCCACCTCGCCGCCGCCGCCGGCCTCGACTACGACTGCGTCATCGGTGGGTCGGAACCTGCCGCCCGCGATGCGAACGTCCATGCCCGAAACTGGACCGTCAACCCCCTGGCGGTGCGCGCGGCGGTGGAGGCGGCGCTGTGGCGATGAGCGCCCGCACGCTTGCGCCGCGCGCTGTTCTGGTGTCGGCTTGCCGCCCCAACTCGCGCCTTGTTCCCCCGATGCCGGAGACCGCCCGATGACCCCGCAGCAGCTTCTCGCCCGCCGCGACCAGGCGATGGGGGCCGGCACGCCCCTGTTCTACAACGAGCCGTTGCATCTCGTGCGCGGCGACGGCGTGTATCTCTACGACCCCGCCGGCCGCCGCTATGTCGACATGTACAACAACGTCCCCTGCGTCGGCCACGCCAACCCGCACGTGGTGGAGGCGATGACCAGGGCGCAGTCCACGCTGAACGTGCACAGCCGCTACCTGCACGAGGGCATCGTCGAATTCTGCGAGAAGATCGCCAGCCTGCACCCCCGGCGCGAGGGCTGGCCGGAGATCGAGAGCGTCATCGTCTCCTGTTCCGGCACCGAGGCGATCGAGGTGGCGCTGCGTATGGCCCGCTTCGCCACCGGCAAGCAGGGCATCATCTGCACTGACGGCACCTATCACGGCAATTCCGAGCTGGTGAGCAAGCTGACCCGCCTGTCGCTCGGCAACAACGCGGTGCCCGACGTGCGCAGCTTCCCCTTTCCCGAAACCTACCGTCCCATCCGGCCAGGCCTGTCAGAGGCCGAACTGACCGAGGCCTACCTCGCCAGGCTCCAGGAGGCGATCGATGCGCTGGAGGCCAGTGGCGAGGGCTGCGCCGCCCTCATCCTGTGCTCGATTCTGGCCAACGAGGGCCTGCCGGACATCCCGGCCGGCTTCATGGAAAAGGCGAGTGCGATGGTGCACAAGGCCGGTGGCCTGGTCATCTCCGACGAGGTCCAGGCCGGCTATTGCCGCAGCGGCCAGTGGTGGGGCTACGGCGCCAGCGGGCTGCGCCCCGACATCGTGGTGACCGGCAAGCCGATGGGCAACGGCCTGCCGCTGGCTGCCACCGCCGCGAACCGCGCGCTGGTCGACGGCTTCCGCGCCCGCACCCGCTATTTCAACACCTTCGCCTCCAGCCCGCTGCAGGCCGCCGTGGGCAGCGCCGTGATCGAATACATCGAGCGCGAGAACCTGGCCGCCAGCGTCGCCAGCGTCGGTGCCTACCTGAAGGGCGAACTGAAGAAGCGCGCCGCGACATGCGCCGCCATCGGCGACGTGCGCGGCGTGGGGCTGTTCATCGGCGTGGAGATGGTCAAGCCCGACGGCAGCAAGACGCCGGATGTTGATGTGACGGTGGATGTGGTCAACCGGCTGAAGGACAGGGGTTTCCTCACCTCCAACGCCGGCATCTTCAAGAACGTGGTCAAAATCCGCCCGCCGCTGGTGTTCGCGAAGGAGCACGCCGACATGTTCCTCGGCGCGTGGGACGAGGTGATCGGCGCGCTGCCCGCCTGAGCGCTACACCGCCCGCAGCGGCACCACCACCGGCGCGCCGATCACCTCGGCCGGCGTGCCCGCCGCCAGCACGCGCCCGCCATGCAGCGCGCGCGGCAGCCGGTGCTCGATGGTCAAGATTTGGCCGGTGCGGATTGCGTTCAGCCCCGCCCAGCCCCGCCGCCGCGCATAGGGGCCAAGGTGGGCTGCGCGAGGCTGCGGGAGCCCGAACTGTGTGGCGGGGCCGGCAGAATTGTCGGCTCGGCGATGAGGGAGGGGGGCCCTTACGGTCCTTCGCGACAGACAATCGTATGCCAATACCAACCGCCGAAATGAATGACCGCTCCAAGGCAAGCATGGGGCGCTGCCCCGCACCCCGCCTGGTCCGGCGCGCGCCTTCGCGCGACGGGCCGAGCCCCTGGACCTCATATCATTGAAATAGATGGGTTTCCAAAGGCCTTCGGCCTTTGGCGGGTCCAGGGCAGAGCCCTGGTCTTGCCTTTCTGGGATCGGTCATCACCAACGGAGGCTGGTATAACCCGGTCTCACGCCTCTTGCAACGTTTTGTTGCAGAAGGGCTGTCCGCGAAACGCGGGCGCCCGCCCCGTTATCCCGGGGCGGGCATGGTCCTCGACGATACGGCGAGAACCTCGCGTCAGGTTCAGGCGGTCTTGCGCCGGACCGCCGCGCCGAGCCCCGCCAGGGCCACGCCGAGGATCGCCAGCGATGCCGGCTCCGGCACCTTGCGCAGTTCGCCGTTGAAGCTGATGTTGGTATTGGTCGCGCCGATCTGGGCGGTCAGCACCACCACCTGGGTGAACGAGTACAACGCGCCGGTCTGACCGGATGCGATGTTGGAGTAGGCGAAGGCACCCGGCCCGAAAATCCCGCTGCCGATCAGGGTTTCAGTCCCGAATGTGGCGTTGGTGCTGTCGGTGTACGCCGAATAGCTGAGCGACGAGCCCGGGTTCGTCGAGACGCTGCCGCCGATCGCGGCGGCGAACAGGCTGCTCGGTTGGTCATCGACCAGCCCGGTCTCGCTCAGCGCCAGGGTCAGCGTGCCGCCGCCGGTGTTCGCGACGTTGATCGAGTTCAGGTCGATCAGCGGCTTGTCCAGCGTGCCGGTTATGGGAAAGCCGGTGCCCGACGTGACATTGAAGATCCAGTCGCCAAGGGCCCCCATGGTGACGAGGCTGCCGGTGCTGGCCAGGTCGGTGAGGACGATCGGCGCATTGATCCCGTCCGACACCGACAGGTGCAGCAGTGGCGCAGCGTCGGCCTTGGGTGCCAGCGACAGGCAGGCCGTGACGATTGTCGCACTCAATAGCATTCGAATATGGGACATCATGAAATCTCCTGTGCTGATGCGGCTGATCCGCCAAGCATCTTTGCAATCGCCGTACCGTCTTGTTGAAATTAGAAAAATCAATGGGTTAGCAGATCGCATCGTCTGGATTGGCGGTCGAGGTGTAAAGAAAAACAGAATCGTTTCGGATTATGCGGGACATTCGTATGTTGAATGTTGAGAGCCATATGCATTGTTAAATTATTCAAGTCCCGTGATATGAGACGTATTAGTTTCTTTTATGAGAAAAATCACGTGATTCCAGCGGCATCGTAGGATCAGGTTGGCCGGTCGTTGGCGGTTCGATTTGTCACACGAAAGCGTGACTCGCGCGGAAGGCGCCCGCTTTTGACGGGTGGGAAATAATTGTGTAAGAAATTCCGACAATGGCCGGCCGAGACGCCACATTATGACAGGGGTTTCCGCGCCGTTCGAGGCGAGTGCAGCCCAGTGCGTCCCCCGGCCGCGCCGGCTGTCAGACGTAGATCATCTTGCGCGTCATGCCGCCGTCGATGACGAATTCGGCGCCGGTGATGAACCCGGCCTCCGGCCCCAGCAGGAATGCCACCGCCGCGGCGATGTCCGCCGGCTGCCCCACGCGCCCCGCCCAGTGCTGGGCATGGTCGGCCGCCCCGGGCGCCGGGCCCTTGGTATGGATCCAGCCGGGGCTGATGCAGTTCACCCGAACGTCCGGCGCCAGACTGGCCGCCAGCGCATGGCTCAGCGCCACCAGCCCGCCTTTCGACGCCGCGTAGGCCTCGGTATCCGGTTCGGACTGGTGTGCCCGGGTGGAGGCGATGGTCACGATCGCGCCGCGCGCCAGGCGCAGCATCGCCTCGCCGGCGCGGGCCAGCAGGAAGGTGCTGGTCAGGTTGGTCGCCAACACCGCCGACCACTCCGCCAGGCTCAACTGCGCCAGTTTTTTGTTGATGCCGAACCCGGCATTGCACACCAGCGCGTCCAGCCGCCCCTCCGCCGCGGCCATGCCGGCCACCAGGGCTGCCACTGCCGCTTCGTCGGCCACGTCCGCGCGCACGCTCCGCGCGCCCGCCGGCCCGTCGGCATCGCGGTCGGCCACCACCACGCGCCAGCCATCGGCCACCAGGCGGGCGGCGACCGCACGGCCGATGCCGCGCCCCCCGCCGGTGACCAGGGCCGTCTTCATCGCTTCAGCGCACCCTATTTCAGGGCACCGAGCACCCGGCCGATGAAGCCGTCGAGCTGCGGCGCGTCGATCCAGCGCAGCACGGCGACGATGTCGTTCGTCGGGTCCACCCAGGTGAAGTTGCCGCCGGCACCGGTTGCGAAGAAGCTGTCGGCGGGCGCGCTGGGCTTGGGCGTGCGCCCGGTGTTCAGCCACCACAGGAAGCCGTAGTCGGGCTTGATGGGGCAGGGGGCGAGCGATTCAGCCACCCAGTCGGCGCGCAGCACCTGATGCCCGGCCCAATCGCCGCGCCTTCCCATCATCAGGCCGATGCGCGCCTGGTCCTCGGCATGGATGAACACCCCGCCACCCCAGTGCCCGCCGCCCGACACGCTGCGTACGTTGCGGCCGTCGACCACCACGAAGGAGTTGTTGTAGCCGGTCCAGCGCCATTCGTCCGAGGCGCCGAGCGGCCCCATCACCCGTTCGGCGAACACCGCCGGCAGCGCCCGCCCGAAGCGCCGCAGCAGCGCCAGGCTCAGCCGGTTCACCCGCACGTCGTTGTATTCCCAGTAGGTGCCCGCCGCACGCAGCGGCCGTGCCTCGCCCTTTTTCATATTGGACTGGCCGGCGAACTCGGTGGCCAGGGTGCGGTTGCGGTCGATCTGGTCGGCCTTGCCGAACAGCGTGCCCTCCCATTCCGATGTCTGGTGCAGCAGGTGGCGCCAGGTGATGGCGCCGTTATGCGGCCCCTGGAACCCGCCATCGTCCACGGTGCGGCCCACCGGTTCGTCGAGGTCGGTGATCAGCCCGTCGGACATGGCGATGCCGGCCAGGATCGACAGGTAGCTCTTGGCCACGCTGAAGGTCATGTCCACCTGGCGGGTGTTGCCCCACGACGCCACGATCCGCCCGCCGCGCAGAATAACCCCGTTCGGCGCGCCGCGCGCGGCCACCGGCCCGAACAGCGCGTTGTCAGGCGGCGGCTCGAAGGTGCCGGTTTCCAGCTGGGTGCGGATGTCGCGCTGCCACTTGGTCTCGTTGGCCAGCGCGAAGGCCACGGCGTCGGCCAGCCCGGCCGGGTCGAAGCCGGCAGCGGCAGGGGCCACGCGCTCCCAGGCGGCGCCGTCGGCGGGGGGTACATAGATGTCGGTCATGATGGTTCTTTCGTATCGGTAGGGGCCGGCGCGGCAAAGGCAGTCAATAGCGCCAGCATGGCCACCGGCGGCTGGCGCGGCAAGGCACCCGTCGCCAGACGACGCAGCGCCGGATAGGCTGGTCCGGGCCCCAGCCCCGCTCCCAGCCCCGCTCCCAGCCAGGAGATCGCCATGCCCGCCAGCCTGTCCGGCACCTTCGTCGCGATGGCCTGCAACAACGCCTGGTGCAACCACCGCCTGCTTGCCTCCGTCGCGCAACTCGACCAGGCGGCGTTCGAGGCGCCCCGCGTGGGCTTCTTCCCCAGCCTGCGCAAGACGCTGAACCACATCCTGGTCATCGACCATTTCTACGTGGACGCGCTGGAGGGTGGCACGCTCGGACCGGCCGCCTGGGCCGACGAGGAACCGTGCGCGACGGTGGCGGCGCTGCGTGCGGCCCAGGCGGCGCTGGACCGGCGGTTGATCGCCCATTGCGAGGCGCTGGCGGATGGCGACCTCGACCGCATCGTGCATGTGCATCGCGGCGCGCGGGTGCAGCAGGAGCGGCGCGACCGGCTGCTGCTGCACCTGTTCCTGCACCAGACCCATCACCGCGGCCAAGCGCACGGCATGCTGTCGGGCACCAGCGTGAAGCCGCCGCAGCTCGACGAGTTCTATTCGGTGGCCGAGGCCCCGCTCAGGGCCGGCGAGTTTGCCGAGCTTGGCTGGACCGAGGAGGCGGTCTGGGGCCGGCCCGGCTGAGTGCACCATCTGAGAATGCCCAACCTCAACCTATATGAAGAGTCCCGAGCCACCTCAGGAGCGCCGCCATGTTCGCCAGGATTGCCGCCGTTGCCGCCGGCCTCGCCGTTGCGGGGTGTTCCGTGATTGGCGATCGCAGCGGCACCGAGGAACCACACTACGACACGGTCACCCGGGTGGGCGAGGTTGAGATTCGCCGCTACGCCCCGCGCCTGGCCGCCGAAACGGTGGTGGAGGCCGACGAGGAGGCGGCGCGCAACGAGGGGTTCCGCCGCCTGGCCGGCTATATCTTCGGCGGCAATAGCGGCGCGACGAAGATCGCCATGACCGCGCCCGTGGCACAGCAGCCGGCCGGCACCCGCATCGCCATGACGGCCCCGGTGGCCCAGGCGCGCGATGCCCAGGGGCGCTGGGTGGTGCGCTTCTTCCTGCCGCGAGAATGGACGATGGAGGCGCTGCCGGCACCCAACGACCCCGCGGTGCGGCTGGTGACGGTGCCGGTGGAGACGATGGCGGTGCTGCGGTTCAGCGGCAGCCGTGGCGCGGCGGCGGTGGCCGAGCGGCAGGACGTGTTGCTGGGCGCGCTGCAGGGATCGGCCTGGCAGCCCACCGCGGCGCCGGTGGCATGGTTCTACGATCCGCCCTGGACCCTGCCGTGGATGCGCCGCAACGAGGTGGCGGTGGAAGTGGCGGCGCGCTGATACCAACCGCCGCCAAGAACGATCCTTCGTTAGGCAAGGCCATGGCTTCGCCCTGGACCCACCAGGTCCCGAGCGCGCCTCCGCGCGACGGGCCAAGCCCCTGGACCTTAACTATATGATAATAAAATGGTTTCCAAAGGCCGCCGGCCTTTGGTGGGTCCAGGGC
>Ga0105055_10003330_pt1 | contig 24355 bp, 20 predicted proteins | sample BON03_FD_78090 | JGI IMG/M metagenome (GOLD analysis project Ga0105055, IMG submission 78090) | Freshwater microbial communities from Lake Bonney liftoff mats and glacier meltwater in Antarctica - BON-03 | ecosystem: Environmental > Aquatic > Freshwater > Ice > Glacier meltwater | place: Lake...
AACTTCTGATGTTAGGCGGAGAGTTGAAGAATTTGGATCAAGGGCTGCAAGAGTCCTTATTAGAAATTGATGCTATTTCTATTCAGCATATTCAAAGTGATGTTGCGATTGGTGTACTGGGGATTTATGAAGTTGATTGGAAGCAAGGAACATCTTCGGGAGCCGGTATTCTAGTACAATATCCCTTTGACTTTGGGGAGTTTTATGAAAATGCCTCGCTGTTATTTGTGGTTGAATCAGAGTCAGTAACTAGTGGGATTTACAGCACTTACCTGTTTTTATTCTCCGGTTTTGTTTTCCTGCTTATAGGAACTGTGGTTTTCTTCACTCTATCATTAAAGAATAGGCTAGCTTCCCAAAAGCTCATTGAAGAAAGTGCTGACGAGATTTCAGAGTTATTTGACCAGCAAAACATCCTATTAAAGGAACTTCGGGGTTTTGTATTTTTCCATAATTTCAAAGGAGAAATTACCAGAGTTAGTGATGAGGTGGAGGAAATATTGGGTCACCCTAAATCTGAGTTTTTAGAGACATTTACAGGGAAAAAAGGACATGAAGACGCAATAAATGTCAAGAGTTTGGTGAAGAGCGCACTAAGTCAGGACAAGTCCTTCATTGATTTGGAATATGATTTCGAAAAGCCTGATGGATCAAAAGTTAGGCTTAGAATATTCGAAAAATTAGTTTTTGATGAGCAAGGAAGATATAATGGAGGGCTTGGTATATGTACCGATGTCACAGATCAATTTCTAAGCAAGCAAGAATTGATTGAAAGTGGAAAACGACTACAAAATTTGATTGATAATATCCCTGATATCATATTCGCCTATGATAATGAAGGGATAGTTTTGGAGTCTCATGCCAGAGATCAAAAATCCCTGAAATTAATTGCTCACAGTCTAATTGGAGAATCTTTGTTTGATTTGGTTCCCACAACGCAGCGAGAGCAAACGCAAGTTGCTTTTAATCTGGCTAGAAAAACAGGTCAAATCCAAACGGTGGATTTGAAAATCATTACAGAACAAGATAATCAGTACTTCGAAGTGCGTTTTTTTCCATTGGATACTAAGCGCATGATGTCCATTGCTAAAGACATCACTAGTCAGCGTATTTGGGAAAAAGGGCTAGTGCAAGCTATGAATGCCGCTGATCAGGCGAGTAGAGCTAAGTCCGAGTTCTTAGCGAATATGAGTCATGAAATAAGAACTCCCATGAATGGACTTCTGGGGATTATTGACTTGCTAGACCAAACCCCACTGGATACTTTACAACTGCAATACACTGAAATCATCAAGAATTCAGGCAATTCATTGTTGAATATTATCAAAGATATTCTTGATTATTCTAAAATTGAAGCAGGAAAAATTGATATCCATGCTATGGTCTTTTGTCCTGCTGATGAGTTGGAAAAGCAGGTTCAGATATTTTATGGTTTAGCCCAGAAAAAAGGGGTGATTTTAACTACCCTATATGAGCCGGGGACGAATGAACTGATGGAGGGTGATGTGGAAAAGATCAATCAGGTGATTTTGAATCTTGTGGGAAATGCGGTGAAGTTTACTCCTAACGGAGGAACGGTGTTGGTAAAGCTTGAAATCGAGAATATTTCTGGAGATATTAATTACCTGAAATGTAGCGTCAAGGATAGTGGAATAGGGATTCCTGCAGATGAAATACCAAGGCTTACAGATCCTTTTTATCAAGTCGAAAGTGCAAGTAACAGGAGTTTTCAAGGTACTGGATTAGGATTAGCTATTGCCAAGAGGATTGTGGAGTTGATGGGAGGAGAATTGACTATTTCCAGTGAGCTTGAGCAGGGTTCTATCTTTGCTTTCTCGGTACTATTGAAAAAGGCTCCGGAAATTATCTCAGAAAATCCTTCTAGTATGCAGCCCAAACGGACAAATTGGAATGGAATGGCAACAGAGTATCCCGCTCGAATTTTACTAGCCGAAGATAATGACTTAAACCTACAGCTGATGACTTTGATGTTTGAGCAGTTGGGCTACGACTTTGAGATAGCCAAAAATGGACAAGAAGCGCTGGAGATGGTTAGTCAGAAAGAGTTTGATATAATTCTGATGGATGTGCAAATGCCTGTACTAAATGGTCTGCAAGCAGCTAAAGAAATCAGAAAGCTAGGAGAAAAGGGGAAGATTTTCATTGTTGGTTTATCTGCTAATGTCTTTGACGAGGACCAGAAAAAAGCAGCTGAAGCCGGGATGGATGATTACCTCACTAAACCCATTCGATTGGCAGTACTGGCAGAAAAAATCAAAGAATATTCCTCGAAGAGATATTCCTGAAAAGTAAAATAAAAAGCCGGCTGTGGGACCGGCTTTTTACTTATAATGGAGTATTGATATCAAATGCTTCCAGATAATCTGAAACTCGCTTGACAAATTTCCCTCCCAGGGAACCATCTACAACTCTATGGTCATATGAGTGGGAAAGGAACATTTTGTGTCTTATTGCAATCACATCCCCCGTCGGAGTTTCTACTACAGCAGGTTTTTTTACAATAGCTCCCACGGCCATGATAGCTACCTGAGGTTGAGGAATGATAGGAGTACCCATTACATTTCCAAATGAACCTACATTAGAAACAGTATAGGTGCCACCAGCCAAATGATCCGGAGTCAATTTATTGTTTCTGGCAAGATTGGCCAGTTCATTCACTTTTTTAGAAATTCCTACCAAATTCAACTGGTCGGCATTTCGTATGATTGGTACAATCAGATTCCCGTTAGGCAATGCAACTGCCATACCTACATTGATATCTTTTTTTCTGATGATTCTGTCTCCATCCACGGAGATATTGATCATTGGAAAATCTCTAATAGCTTTGGATACAGCCTCGATAAAGAACGGGGTATAGGTAATAGACTCACCAAATTTTGTCTTGTAATCATGCTTGTTTCGCTCGCGCCACAACACGATATTCGTCATATCTGTCTCTACAAAAGATGTGACGTGTGCTGAGGTACGTTTTGAGTCCAACATGCGCTGAGCAATCATCTTACGCATGCGATCCATCTCTATGATCTCATCTGTGCCAGATATACTCATCTGAGCTTTTGGTGTGGAGATAGAAGGAATTGAAGTTGCAGGTTTGGAAGCAGCAATTCTTGATGCTAAGTAATTCAGCATATCCTGCTTAGTTACTCTTGCTTCTTTTCCTGTACCAGGAACTTTCGAGAGCTCAAGTTTAGATATTCCTTCTTCCTTAGCAATGCTTTGTACTAGCGGTGAATAGAACCTCTCATCCACTGAATCAATAGTTTCCGAATTACCCAAAATTGCAGCTGTGTTTTCTGGAGCAGCTGCTACTAGCTCTTCTTTCTTGGTGTCTACTTTTGTTTCTTTAGCGGCAGCGCTATGTTCTTCACCCGCGGTTTCGATGATAGCTATCGGAGCACCCACTGCAATTACGTCACCTTCTTTTGCAAGAATTTGCTTTAAGATACCTGCATGTGTGGAAGGGACTTCCGTGTCCACTTTATCCGTAGCTACTTCTAGCACGGATTCATCCTGTTCTATCGTGTCACCCACATTTTTCAGCCAGGTCAGCACTGTACCTTCTATGATACTCTCGCCCATTTTGGGCATCAGCATTTCTACAATTGCCATGGTTATGATTTAATAATTTATTGGGTTTATTTACAAGTTTTAAAATTAAATTTTAAAAAACTCTATCCCAAACCTTTCAATAGAAATTTTATTTGTTATTTCTCTAAAATACAAATTCTAAGCAAATTCAAAACCGCGACAGCCGTAAGTTGAATATTGAGCATCCTATCCTGAGTAAGCTGAAGCTTTTTCGTTTGAACAAAGCTATTTCCTGCGCAAGCAATCCAAACAGTGCCCACAGGTTTTTCATCAGTTCCTCCAGTTGGGCCCGCAATTCCGCTACTTGCCAATCCGAAATCTGAGTTGAATAATTCGCGAACATGCGTTGACATCTCTTGTACTGTTTCTTCACTTACAGCACCAAAGGACGTTAAGGTTTCATTCTTTACGTGTAGAATTTCATTCTTAAACTGGTTATGATAAGGAATTACAGCTCCTTGAAAATACGAACTACTGCCAGCTATACTGGAAATCAGATGAGAAATGTACCCTCCTGAACAGCTTTCAGCCAACGCTACCGTTTTCTTATTGACAGTTAAAAGCTTGCCGATGGCTGATTCCAATGACTCTGAATCATAGCCATAAATGTATTTTTCAATAGTAGGTAAAATAAAATTTATTTGCTTTTGAATGTCATTTTCAATCTCAATTTTGTCTGTCCCAAAACCTGTAAGTCTAAGCTTGACGTGGCCTAAGGATGGTAAATAAGCCAATCGAATAGTGGAAGGAAGTGCATTTTCCCAGTCTCTAATCAAATCTGCCAACCAGCTTTCACCTATTCCAACAGTTTTAATCATACGATGCACAATGATAGGAACGGGAAATAGCGTAGGAAGCTTTGGTAGAACAAAATCAGTCATCAGCTTTTTCATCTCATGCGGTACCCCCGGCATAGACATCCAGTAGGTTCCGTTTCGTTCAAACCACATTCCTGGTGCCGTTCCAACTTCATTTGGTATGTAAGTGCAACAGGACGGAAGGTGTCCTTGAAGTTCATTTATCGGAGTAATCTCTCTTCCCCGTCTATGGAAAAATTCTTTTACTGCTTTTACAGCAGCAACATTTTCTACGATAGGACAGTTGAAATATTCCGCCATTAGTGCCTTTGTGAGGTCATCTTGTGTCGGCCCTAGTCCACCTGTGATCAATATAATGTCGGCTCTAGCTTCAGCAGAAGCAAAAGCAGCTAAAATATCTTTCCTGTCGTCGCCAACGGTGGTCTTTCGTACGACTTTTACGCCCATCAGATCTAGCTCTTGACTGATCCAGTGACTATTTGTATCTACGATTTGTCCATAGAGCAACTCATCTCCAATGGCTATTATCTCTGCTCTGACTACTCTCATGGTTTTATCTTACTTCTGATTTACGAAGTATTTTTGTGAAAATTGTTGGTACAAATCTTTTTAAATAGATGCCCATCGTTTCTTTCCCTCCAATATAAACTTCTTCTTTCTTGCGTTTGAGTGCATTGAAAATCTCTTTTGCGCAAGCTTCAGCACTCATTCCATTTTCCTGTGCTTTATCCATTTCATTGAGTGGAGTCCCGTCAGCAGTCAATGCATTTTTTGACACATCGGTTTTGATAAAACCAGGGCAAATCATCGTCACCGCTATATTATCCTCGAAATGTTCTAGCCTTAGTGATTCAAAGAAACCGTGAAGCGCGTGTTTGGCAGCAGCATAACTTGATCTGTAAGGTGAACCAAATTTACCTACTAACGATGAAATCACTCCAAACTGTCCGGATTTTCTTGCGATGAAATGGGGGAGAAGTGCCTTAGTAAGAGCTACTGTTCCAAAGAAATTTACTTCCATGAGCTTACGATCTACTTCAATGGGTGTCTCTCGGATTAAAGACCGCTGACTGATGCCGCCATTGTGGAGGATCATATCTACGTGTCCAAAAGCCGCTATTGCTTCTTTGCTTTTTTCGGTGAAAGAGGCCTGATCAATAAGATCAAGTGGGAGTACTTTGCAATTGGCAGGATTGACACTGGAGGATTTGACTCTTTCTAATGCTTGTTGATTCCTTGCAGAAAGTATAACTCGAAATCCCTCCTTCACGAACTTATAAGCTACAGCTTCACCGATCCCTGAGGAGGCGCCAGTGATCCAAATTACTTTATTAGAAGGTTTCAATTTTTATTGCGCTCGTAGTCAACGTAAGTAAAGGAATATTTGTGGCGTTCATCTGCGGGATGGGATTCTTTGAAGACTACTGTCCAATCTAACTGATCAAATTCCGGGAAAAAAGAATCACCGTTGGGCGCTGCATCGACTTCTGTGAGTTGCATTTCATCTGCATATGGCAAAGCTTCTTTGTAGATTTCTCCGCCTCCTATTACATATAAATGATCAACATTTTTTGTCTTACAAAAATCTAACCCTTCCTCTAGACTATGAAACACATAATGTCCATCCGGTACTGAATAATCTTTATTTCGGGTAATAATTATGTGAGTTCTGTTGGGAAGTAGGCCATCTAATGACTCAAATGACTTTCTTCCCATCAATATGTAATGATTACTAGTCAGCGCTTTGAATCTTTTGAAGTCATCTGGTAATTTCCAAACCAATTCATTGTCCTTTCCAATTACATTGTTTTTCGCAACTGCTCCAATTAAAGATATTTTCATTTTACCTGATTATTTACCTTGAAGATAACAGGCCTAGACCTTGGAAAAAATAAAATGGAACAGAATTACTTCTGTTCCATTGATTTCATGATGTTAGGATATTCTGCCATCGTAAGTGATTTGGAAGCCGACTCATTTATTTCGGTCACCTTCATCTCCATCGTACCAGACTCCTCAGAAGTGTAGGTAAGTTCCATGAAATTCCCTTTTGGCATATTATTGAAATGCTCAGCATATTTTTCCTGAGTTTTTGAACTCATCAAAGGGCTCTTACTACTCCAGAAGGATGAATAACCTCCAATAGGTGTTTCGGTGATCCAATAGAATCCTTCCCCGTCTTCATTTTTTATGTGGTATTCTTCGCACTCATATCCCTGGATGTCTTTCGTTCTTCCTGTTTTCTCCACAGAAACATCATAGTCTTCTGCATTAGCATCTATTTCTTTTTCTATCGCCTCATCCAAATCGTCTATATTCATTTTATAAGCGAAACTGGACTTTTGTCCTTTATTATCCAGAAATACAATAGAAGCGTGATTTTTTACGTCAAAAACTAAAGCTGTCATAGCTCCTGGATTTTTAGGATCAACGATTTCCATTCCAGTGTAGTCGGCAGATTCAGCGAGATAGGATTTCATTAATACAGGATCACTTGCCTTACCTTTCTCATCAGTACTTATCATCTCAATAACGATATGTCCAAAAAAATCATATTCAGATTCGGTATCCACAGGTTCACCCATTCCTTTCATAATTTTACTGATGTCGATACCGCCTGAAGCTCCATCCCCATCTTCTCCATACATGTCGGAGAATATTTTCTCTATTTGCCTCTCAGTCATTTTGGTGGCTCCTTCCTCCACTTTCTTTTCAATCGCTTTTTCTATTCCCCGGTTGGCAGCATTCTTGATTTTTTTAATGATCTGAGCTTCAGCAGAAAAAGCGATGAAAGCGAGGAAAAGTAAGGGGGTAAAACTACGAAGGAGATTTTTCATGAATTCCGTGGTTAATTATGTTTAAATAATAGACTCAAGTTCCTTAAAATCAGGGTAAAAATGAAATTTATCTCTCTATTTCCTATTCTGTTTTGATCAATTAAACTTAAAGCCCCTTAACAAATCGTCCATCTTCATGCGTTTTTTCCCTTCGAGCTGGAGTTCTAAGATCTCTAACACTCCTTCTCCAGTCTGGACTTTTATAAAGCTTTTATTATCAGTTTCTAACTCACCTATAGCTTTACTGGTTTTCTGAGTTGGAAAGTATCTAGTCTTATAAATTTTACAGTTTTTATCATCAAATCGCGTCCAGGCTGCTGGATAAGGAGAAAGACCCCTCACAAGATTGTGAATGGATTCTGCGGATTTAGACCACTCGATTTCGCCGGTTTCTTTAAAAATCTTGGGGGCATGGTGAAGTGCTTTGAACTCATCTTGTGGTAGCGCTTGAACCGTGTCTTCGGCTATGTCTTCAACGGTTTTGAGAACCAGCTTTGAGCCAATAGTCATCAATTTCTCATACAGAGTCCCTAAATTATCTTCCTCAAGTATTGGTACTTTTTCCTGATAGATAATGCTTCCAGTATCGATTTCATGCTTTAGGAAAAAAGTAGTCACGCCAGTTTCCTTATCTCCATTTATGATGGCCCAGTTGATCGGAGCCGCACCTCTATAGTTTGGTAAAAGTGAAGCATGAAGATTGAAAGTGCCCAACCGAGGCATATCCCAAACTGACTCAGGAAGCATTCTGAAAGCCACTACAATCTGTAAGTCAGCCTTCAGCGAACGGAGTTCCTCTTGGAATTCAGGTGATTTGAGGTTAGTAGGCTGGAGAATATTCAAATCCAGTTTGAGTGCAGCTTCCTTCACAGGAGAAGGAATTAGCTTCTGCCCACGTCCTTTTGGCTTATCAGGTGCTGTGATCACACCCACGATATTCCAGCCATTTTCTACTAATAATTCTAGGCCAGCCACAGCAAACTCAGGCGTACCCATGTATATGATTCTAAGATTCTTGTTCATTGTGAGATTAATTTGATGTCTGAAATTTGATGTTTTCAAACTTCCCTAAATGATTAATAAGTTAGTCCGTAAAAATGCCTAAAATTGTTGATCTAACTACTGCAATCTTGTGTCTTTAGTATTCCTTACCTCAATTATAGATCAAGTATTTCGTGCGAAGTATACTATACTTTTCCAAATCATCTTCCCAGCTAGCTGTGATTTCGGCCTCAGTTTTTCCATCCATGATCATCTTTTTTAGTTGATCCGTGCCAGCAAGGCTATTGAAGTAGTTATTGAAAAAAGCCTGACCCTTGCCTGATTTGTGATAGGCATCCATTAGATATTCTATAGTAAACTCATGCGTCATAGACTCACTTCTTAGATCTACGCCAAAGCATTTCTTATCCTGAAGCGGGGGATTCTTCGACATGCCATCTATACTCACAGGAGTGAAGGTGAAAACGCCAAATTTTGGATCTGTATAGCCATACACCTGAAAAGGAAAATGCGTGCCACGACCTAGTGAAACAACCGTCCCCTCAAAAAAGCATGTGCTGGGATATAGTTTGATAGATAAATCATTCGGAAGATTGGGAGAAGGTTTTACTGGCAAATTATAAGCTTTCTTATGATCCCAGTTAGCTGCCGGAATCACTTCCAAATCAGTCCTTACTCTATTTTTAAGCCATTTTTCTCCATTGATCATTTGTGCCAGTTCGCCTACAGTAAGTCCATGAACAACCGGGATTGGATGCATTCCCACAAAGCTTTCAAAGCCTTTTTGAAGGACTGGGCCAGCGATGTAATTTCCATTTGGATTCGGTCTATCGAAAATTATCACCTTTTTGCCATTTTCAGCGGCAGCCTCCATCAGGTAATGCATGGTGCTGATATAGGTGTAAAAGCGAACTCCAACATCCTGCAAGTCGAAAATCAAGATGTCCAGGTCCTCAATTTGCTCTGGCTTCGGTTTTTTGTTATTCCCATAAAGCGAAATAATAGGCAAGCCGGTTTTGGCATCAACGGTATTATCTACCTTTTCGCCCGCATCTGCCTGACCACGGAATCCATGCTCTGGCACAAATACCTTCTTCACCTGCACCCCTTTCTCCAATAGGAAATCTACGATATGGGTATTATTACTTTGCGTCAAAATGCTAGTCTGGTTTGCGACTATCCCAATCTTCTTTCCCTGAAGTTGCTCAAGGTAAAGTTCTGGACGTTCTGCACCTGGAAGTGGAGCAGTCTGTCTGGCTAAAGTGATGAGCGAATTGTTAAGAATTAAGAGCACTATGCTCAAAAAGTAAATAAAGGGCGAAAGTTTCGTTTGCTTCATGCTATTTTGCGGTCTAATCGAACAAATTAAAGCAGTCCTTTGAACCTTTCCTATTTCATCGCCAAAAGAATCAGTTTTAAGAAAGCTGGTGGATTTTCGGCCACCATACATAAAATTGCAGTGGGTAGTCTCGCCTTGGGTCTGGCAGTCTCGCTTGTTTCCTTTATGGTTTTGGGAGGTTTTCAGAAGACTGTTTCGGAGAAAGTTTATGGTTTCACGGGGCATTATCAGGTGCAGCGCTTCACGATGAGTAACGCTTTTGAAGAGGCTCCTTTTTCGCTGAATTCTCAATTCAGTCAAACCTATCACAAGCTGCCTTTCATTACAAAAGTGCAGGCCTTCGCTCACAAAGCTGCCTTAATCAAAGGTGACGAAGAAGTAGAAGGAGTGCTGATGAAAGGTGTGGGGCAGGATTTTGATACGCTGGGATTCAAAAAATACGTGATTGATGGCAGGATGCTCAGTATTCCTGATGAAGGAACCAGCAACGAAGTCATGCTGAGCCAGTATATAGCAAATAAACTTTTGCTGAAAGTAGGCGATAAAATCACGCTTTATTTTGTGCAGGATCCTCCGCGTTATAGAAGAGTAGAAGTGGTCGGAATATTTCAAACCTACCTAGAAAACTTCGACGAGAAGATCATCATCGGGGAATTACAAACCATCAGGAATCTGAATGATTGGACCAAAGATCAAATCGGTGGTTTGGAGATTTTCGTAGATGATTTCAATAAAATTGATTCATATACTCCAGAATTAGAAGAATATATGGATTTTGATCTAAAGTTAATTAGTAGTCAGGATAAGTTCTTGGAGATCTTCGACTGGCTAAAACTTTTGGATAATAATGTCTATGTATTTATAGGCTTGATCGGATTCGTTGCGATCTTCAATATGGGGGCAATCCTCTTCATTTTGATCATGGAGCGTACTCAGATGATTGGTTTGCTCAAGGCGCTTGGTTCTACTAATACACAAATCCGGAGAATCTTTTTCTGGAATGGAATCAATATACTTTTAAGAGGGATGGTACTAGGAAATGCACTAGGTCTGGGAATTGGTTTTTTGCAGGATCAATTCAAATTGATCCCGCTGGATGCAGCAAGTTATTACATGAATTACGTTCCTATTGATTGGAATTGGTCTGCATTTATCCTGATTAATGTAGGAATCATAGTGCTCACAGCAGCAGTTTTATTGATACCGGTGATGGTAATATCCAGAGTAGATCCTATTCGGTCAATCCGTTTTGATTAAGCTGATAAGGACTGAAAATACTTTTGATTTTCATTGAAATCACACCAATTCCTGCTTCTTTAAAAATTCCGGGACTCATTTTGGAAGTTCCCTTGGTACGGTCTGTAAAGATAATCGGCACTTCCACCAGTTTGAATCCCAACTTCCAAGTGGTGAATTTCATTTCGATCTGAAATGCATAACCGACAAAACGCACTTCATCAAGTTTGATCGCCGAGAGCACTGATTTGTGGTAACATTTAAATCCCGCAGTGGCGTCTTTTACGGGTAAACCTGTTATGAACTTGACATAGATGCTGGCGAAGTAAGACATCAAAACCCTTCCCATTGGCCAGTTTACTACATTTACCCCAGTGATGTATCTAGAGCCAATAGCCAAGTCAAAACTTCGGTCGGCGCAAACATCATATAGTCGGATGAGGTCATTGGGATTGTGGGAAAAATCAGCATCCATTTCGAAAATGAAGTCATAATCCTTCTCCAGTGCCCATTTGAAGCCGGTAATGTAGGCTGTGCCCAAGCCTAATTTGCCTACCCGCTCGATCAGGTGAAGTCGCTTAGGAAAGGCGATTTGCTGGCTTTTGACCAGATTTCCTGTGCCGTCGGGACTTCCATCATCAATCACCAAAAGTTCAAATCCTCCCACGAGATTCATCACCGCATGGATCATCTCAACGATGTTTTCTTTTTCGTTGAAAGTAGGGATTATGACGAGTTTTCGGTGGTTCATGTTTTGAGCAAAGGCCAAAAGTAAGCGATAAGAGCGGTTTTAGAAGAAATGATTCTGATATTTTTGGTTAAAGAAGGTTTTTGCCCCAAAGTAGGGCGAGGAAATGATATTTAGAATTCTCTGGTCTTAAATAAGTAGGCATAGCCATTTCTAGTTTGGAAAATGTCAAGCAGTTGGAGGAATGAAAGCAATAGTAATTTTCAAAGAACTCAAAAAAGGTAATAATAAATAGATAATTTTTCTTTTGTCAGATTAACGAATAAAACAGGAGATAATAGGGAGGTGTAACGAAAAACACATTATATTATTCTGAAGGACCAGCCAATAATAATACAATTTTTAGGTTATTTGTAAATGTCTAATATTCTGAAGTTTGTAATATTCATTTTAATAACCTAAAGTCACCTTTCAAATTATATTTCACAACAAACCATTTCTTATATATGAAACCATTAAATCTAAATTTTTACTTATCCTGGTGTCCTTAACTTTTTCGATGTTCTTTTTTGGATGCCAGGACAGCTCTGATATGAACATAGATCATTTACAGGGTGAAAGCATTGAAGATATAAGTATATTTCAAGGAACATTAAATTTTAAAAATCGGGAAGAATTTGATGAATTCATCAGTTCACCTAATACATCACCACTACCTTCGTTTGCTAGTCTAGCAAGTGTTCTTAATGACGTTAAATCATCTGATAATTTCAGGATAACCGAAGAATATTCTTTACTTGAAGATTTTGAAGGATCAACTCTTTTTGAGGTTCTAGATGAGAGTAGCATGGTAATTATTGATTCAAGTCTTTATTATCTTGATTTTGAAAGTCAGGTAGTGGCGGTTACAAAAGACTTTGAATTAAAGGAAGACATGCTGATGAAGGATTATGATAACGAAAATATACAGTTGTATGGCTTTGAAGATGAAGTCTTGGATTTGATCGAGAATGGAGTAGAATCAACAGTGAACGCTAGAACAATGCTTTTTTGCAGTGATAGGAAGGCTTCGTGAGATATGGAAAATGTGGACTACGAATATTACGACGATCTTGCAGAATTCAGATATAGGGTGGAGACAAAGCATGGATATCAGAAGGCAGGAATATATTTTTCATTATTGACTCAAGTAAAACATATGAGTAAGCCATATGAGGCAGGAGGGCTTAGTCCTTGGAGTGCCTCAAATACATACTTACATTTGGAAAGATATACTAAATTTAAAAGAAGATGTAGCAGTACTCATGAAGGTGACACTCCAATTACTGAAGCATGGGACAACAAAATTAATTTTAGACCTCATGAAGGAACTAAAGGCTTGGCTCGTTATAGAATTAGATCCACCTATACGATAGAGGAGAGAAGCACATCAGGTACTGGAAGTCTTATCGATATCATAATACCAGAGATAAATGATGGATATTAACTTAGATTGTAATATTATGAAGAGATCTGTTTTTTACTTGTCTTTTGCATTTTGCTGGGGACTGATTTGCAAGCTCAAAGCAAATGGAGTGTAGGTTTTCAAGGGGGTATCACCAAGTTTTATTCGCATCAGGGGACTGGTTCTAGCGCAGCATATTCTGGATTCCAGCCTGATGCTGGGACTGATTTCACAAGCCTTATTTATGGAAGGAGATGGATAAATCATCATTTTAGCGCCAAATTAGGTTTTGGCCTGATGAATTATAGCACTGGATTCAAGTTTGAGGATTATGGTAAGGATCAGACTAAATACGGGGTACAGCCTCAAATTGAGCTAGGTGTCAATTACTTCAGTCCAAAATTTCTTGGCGATTTTAGGATGTTTGCAGGATTTGGATTGGGGATAGCCAGTTTTCCTTCTAGGCCTTCAAGAGTTGATTTGGGAATAGGTGGAGAAGTTAAAATCTATTCTTATAATGAAGTGCTTCTAGATGGAACGGAAGAACAAAAAGATATTATTGTGGCTAGTGGGACCTATGAATATACTTCAGCCAAAGAATTGTTTTTCTTACGACCAGAAATTGGCGTTGATTATCGTTTCAGCAATGGAAGTAGTATCTTTTTCCTTTACCAATATTCCTATAAGGTAGGTGAAGACATGGCTCGAATGGATTATTCTGATCTTAGGATTAACGGTAGTTCATATACTCAGACACAACTATTTCATGGTTCTTATAGTGCTTTTCAGATTGGATATGAAATCAGGATTCGCTAAGACTAATGTAACAGCTGCTGTTATTTTTTAAACAGAGAAGGTTAACTGTTTAAAAAGTTCATGTATAACCTTTCACGTTTAGGTAGAAAAGGCATCAATAAATCATTAAACCAAGGGGCAGGCCCCTTGGTTTAATGATTTATACGCTTTTAAAAAGTGATTATTTTAAGATCTGCAATACTCCAGCTGCCTCTTAGTATATTCACTTCCTTTGTTTGCAGTATTTTGGATAAGCAGGAAGCCTTCGGATTCGTCCAAAGCAGCCATACAAAGGCCTTTGTAGTCCATAGCTGAGCAAAGGCCAAAAGTAAACTTAATGACCGATTTTAGAAGAATTGTCCGTCACATTTTTGGTTAAAGTATAGCTTTGCAAAAAATAAACACAAGATGAATCAACATATCGCTATCGTTAGTTATTTTTCTACAGGTGCTTACGATACAAATACCACCGATGAAAACCGTATACTTTCTACCGTTCTGAAAGAGCTAGGTATTTCTCATCAAATCGTAGCTTGGTCAGATCAAGCGGTGGATTGGGCTAGCTTTAGCTGTTTGCTTGTAAAATCGACTTGGGATTATTTTGACTATTATGATGAGTTTAAGGGTTGGATTGGTGCCATGCGTAAACTGGGAATACCAGTTTTGAATAGCCTGGATACGCTGGAATGGAATTCATCGAAACGGTATTTATTAGAGATTGAGGCAAAGGGTTTTCCAGTTATTTCTGGGCATATTTTGGAAAAAGGAGTGAAGGCAACCTCTTCAGATATTTTTACTAAAATCTCTTCGGATGTGTTGGTGGTCAAGCCTTTGGTCAGTGGGGGTGCGAAAAATACGTTAAAAATCAAAATGAAGGAATGGGACAACTTCGAATCTCAGGTACAAGGGCTAGTGGATGAAGAGGCATACCTGGTTCAGCCTTTTGTCAAGGAAGTACAAGAAGTAGGAGAGTACTCCCTTATTTTTTTCAATGGTAAATTCTCCCATGCTGTACTCAAGACTCCAGCTATTGAGGACTTCAGAGTTCAGCACTATTTTGGCGGAACGATTAAGCAAATACAGCCCTCATCGAAAATGCTTAGTTCCTGTCAGAATTTGATGGATAACTTTGGTAAAAACACACTTTACGCACGGGTAGACGGCGTGCAGTGCGCAGGTGAATTTTTTCTTATGGAGTTGGAACTGATTGAGCCTTACTTATTTCTGGATAGTTCAAGTGAAGCGTTGGCAAATTATAAGAGTGCAATTGCCAGTCGTTTGGCTTAAGCACCACATATTTCCAGCTGTGCTCTGGCATATTCACTTCCTTTGTTCGCTGCATTTTGGATAAGCAGGCAGCCTTCGGAGTCTCCCAGAGTAGCCAAGCACAATCCCTTGTGAGCCATTGCTTCAATATGATTTGGCTTTTGTTTTAAAACAGCATCAAAATCCTCTATAGCCCATTCTAAATATCCAGCATTCATATAAGCAAAACCACGATTGTATCTGCCAATCAAATTATCAGGTTCATCGTTGACATATGAGTTAAAAGCGGCAGCACATCCCAACGCATCTCCCTGATAGGCGAGTGCCATGCCTGTATAGAAATGCACTTTTGCGAACTCAGGACGTAACTCAGTTGCTCTTCTTAGAAATTCTTCGGCTTTCCTGAATTTCTGAGTCATGAGCATCATGCGTCCGAGTAGATAGAAAATATCAAAATCATTGGAATCCAGCGTGGCTGCACGAAGAAACCTCAACTCTGCATTTTCATACTCTTTTTGGTCAAATAGTAACTTGCCCAAACCCGCATAAGCCTGAGCATATTCATTGTCTATTGAGATGATACGCTCGTAATCAGCTTTTGACTTTTCTATTTGCCCGAGTTCTTCGTAGCATCTTGCTCGCATATGTAGCGCTTTCACATCTGTGACATGGAAAAATAGGTATTGATTTAGATCAGAAATAGCATCCTCGTATTTCTTGTCATTAAAAAGATGCTCAATATTTTGAAGGCTACTTGAGCATGAGCTACTTACAGATACTAATAAAAGTATAGTCAGGATACGTAAAAGTCGTTTCATGACTAAATGAACAAAAAAATAAGGATTAGGAAAAATATTTCTTGCGAAATTTTCCTAATCCTTTTATAAATCTTATTTCATGCTTGGAATGATCCCAATCTGCTGAAATTTAAAGAACTCCCTTAGTACTTGGAAGTTGATTGATATTCCTTGGATCACGCATTACAGCCATTTTGATAGCTCGTGCCAATGCTTTGAACATTGCCTCTATCTTATGATGTTCATTTGCGCCCTCCGCTTTGATATTTAGGTTACACTTAGCCGTATCTGAGAATGATTTGAAGAAATGATAGAACATCTCAGTTGGCATATCACCCACTTTCTCCCGCTTGAATTCAGCATCCCAAACGATCCAAGGTCTTCCTCCAAAATCAATCGCAACTTGTGCCAACACATCATCCATAGGAAGTAGGAAACCATAACGATAGATCCCTTTTTTGTCTCCCAGCGCCTTCAAATATGCTTCTCCCAGAGCAAGTGCCGTATCTTCTATTGTGTGATGTTCGTCTATGTGTAAATCGCCGTTCACCTTGATTTCAAGATCTGTACTGCCATGCTTGCCGAGTTGCTCCAGCATGTGATCGAAGAAATGCAAGCCTGTTTTAATGTCGCAATGCCCTTTTCCGTCAAGATTCAGCTTGATGTAAATATCAGTCTCTGAAGTCTTGCGTCTTACTTCGGCTGACCGGGGAGGCATTTTCAAAAACTCATAAATCTCATCCCAATCCGTAGTGCTCAAAGCAGCCTTTTCATTAGGTTCTCCAATGAAGATAGCTTTTGCCCCAAGATTCTCTGCCAGCTTTACGTCTGTCAATCGATCTCCGATCACATAGGAATTTGCCAAATCATAGTCCTCAGAGAAGTAAGCTGTCAACAGTCCTGTAGCTGGCTTTCTAGTAGGTGCATTTTCGGTTTCAAATGTTTTGTCCACATGGATTTCTTTGAAGAAAATATTCTCTTGTTCCAGTGTTTTTAGCATTTTGAATTGTGCAGGCCAGAAGGTGCTTTCAGGAAAAGACTCTGTTCCCAGACCATCCTGATTTGTTACCATGACTAATTCAAAGTCTGTTTCTTCTGCAATCTTTCGAAGGTTAGAAATCGCCTTCGGCAAAAACTCTAGTTTCTCTAGGCTATCGACTTGATAGTCAGTGGGTGGTTCCTTGATGATTGTACCATCTCTATCTATGAAAAGAACTTTCTTTTTCATGTGTATTTGATTGTATAAATTGGCCACATGGAATTCGCAATAAACTTATAACATTCTCGTATTTTATTATTACGGAGAATGCGTTTATGCTCATTTCATGATTATAGTTTAAAGCTTTCTGTATAGATTTTTTTCAATGCTTCGATCAAGGCTTCATTTTCAGCCCTTGTACCGACAGAGATTCTAAGGCATTCTTCACAAAGCTGAACTTTAGACCTGTTTCGAACAATGATTTTCTCTTCGATCAGATCATCATATACATGACCTGCATTTGGGATCTTCACCAACAGGAAATTAGCATGAGAAGGATGGATTTTTTCCACAAAATCAAGCTTGCTCATTTCCTTTTCCAAGTAGTCACGTTCCAAAAGAATGTCGGCAATCATCACATTTACCTTATCTACATTCTTGACTGCAGCCAAAACTGTCTGCTGAGTCAGTCCAGAGATATTATATGGATGCTTGATTCGGTTCAGAACCTTGATCATCTTCTTGCTGGCAAAAGCCATCCCTAGTCTTAGGGAAGCTAATCCCCAAGCTTTTGAAAATGTCTGCATGACAAGAAGATTTCCAAACTCACCTAAAAGAGTGGTAAAGCTCGGCTCGTCGCTAAAGTCAATATATGCTTCATCTACGACTACTAAGCCGTGAAATTCGCGAAGTAGCCTCAGAATGTCTTCACGATTCACCTTATTTCCGCTAGGGTTATTCGGTGAGCAGACGAAGATGATCTTTGTGTTTTCGTCTACAGCCTCTAGAATGAGGTCTGGATGCAGTTGGAAATCTTCCGTCAACGGAATTTTTCGGGTCTCTACATCATTGATTCCAGCACTTACCTCATACATTCCATAGGTAGGAGGTAGAAGGATCACATTGTCTTTTCCAGGATTACAAAATGCTCTGAACAGTAAATCAATTGCTTCGTCAGAACCATTTCCCAAGAAAATTTGAGACGGTTTTACGTTCTTAATCTCAGCGATTTCTGCTTTGAGTTCTAGCTGATAAGGATCAGGGTATCGGTTGTAATCCTCCTCTGTGACAGATCCGTATGGGTTTTCATTCGCATCCAGAAATATGCCTTCCTTGCCGGTATATTCATCACGAGCGGATGTGTAAGGCAGAAGGTTTACGATATGTGGTCGAAGTAGTGGGGTTAAGTCAAACTTCATTTCTTGTGTTTTTTGAGATATTTGAGTCGTATTGATACGGCATTTTTGTGTGCATCCAGCAGTTCGTTTTCTGCCATGATTTCTATGGTCGGGCCTAAATTTTTCAATCCTTCCGGACTGATTTTTTGATAGGTGATTTTCTTTACAAAACTGTCGAGAGACACGCCGCTATAATTTCTTGCGTAGCCGTAGGTAGGCAAGGTGTGATTGGTGCCAGAAGCATAATCTCCGGCTGATTCCGGTGTAAAGTTTCCGATGAAGACCGATCCTGCATTGTAAACGGCATTCACCGCTTCATCTTCTTCCACTACACTGATGATCAGGTGCTCAGGGGCATAGAAATTAATTAATTCCAGAGCTTCCTCAGGGCTGTCCATTATGACGGCTCTCGAGTTTTCCAATGCTTTTTTGGCAATATCCTTTCTAGGAAGATCCTCCAGCTGCTCATCGATTTCTTTGATTACACGCTCCGCAAATTTCTCGGTATCTGTGACCAAAATAACCTGGCTGTCCACGCCATGTTCTGCCTGAGAAAGTAAATCCGCTGCCACAAAAGCAGCATTGGCTGATTCATCCGCATAAACCAACACTTCTGATGGACCTGCGGGCATATCTATTGCCACTCCGTATTTCGTTGCAGTCTGCTTGGCTGCTGTCACAAATTGGTTTCCAGGACCAAAGATCTTATCCACCTTTGGTACGCTTTCGGTTCCGAAAGTCATTGCAGCAATTGCCTGCGCCCCACCAGCTTTTACAATTTTGGTAATTCCGATCAATCCGGCAGTATACAGAATCGCAGGATGGATTTTTCCTTCTTTATTAGGAGGAGAGCAAAGCACGATTTCTTTGCACCCAGCCAAAACAGCAGGAATTCCCAGCATTAATACGGTGCTGAAAAGCGGAGCAGTTCCTCCGGGAATATATAAGCCAACTTTTTGGATTGGAATGCTTTTCCTTCTGCATACCACACCAGGCATCACTTCGTCCACTAGTTCAGGAGTTGCCTGAGCCATGTGAAAGCGCTCAATATTTGCTTTAGCCACATTGATAGCTTCCTTCAAAGCGGGTGATATAGATGCTGCCGCTGATTGAATTTCCAGTTCCGATGGAAAAAGTGACTCTAATTCAACATGATCGTATTCCATAGCGAATTTGAAAAGGGCTTTGTCGCCATTTCTTTTCACTTTCCGTAGGATTGGTTTTACGATCTTATTTATCTGTTTGGTTTTAAAGGTTGGCCGCGCCAACTGCTTTTTCCAAGTTTCCTTACTAGGATTGTCCAGGACTTTCATTCGTTTTCTGGTCTAGGGTTGTGCAAATGATAATGAAGGATTAAAGAATCATCTTTTCAATAGGAACGACAAGAATGCCCTCTGCTCCGGCAGCTTTAAGTTCCTCGATGTTTTCCCAGAATTGATCCTCGTTCAAAACCGAGTGAACGGATGACCAACCCTCCTGTGCAAGTGGTAAAATAGTAGGGCTTCGCATTCCCGGTACAAGACTGATGATTTTCTCGATGGATTCGTTAGGAGCATTGAGCAAAACATACTTGCTGCTTTTGCCTTTTTGAACGGCATTGATTCTGAAAAGAAGCTTTTCTACGATTTCCTTTTTCCAATCTGGGAGATTATTATGTGCGATCAAAACTGCCTCAGATTTGAAGATTTCTTCCACTTCCTTCAAGCCATTCATCATCAAGGTGGAGCCAGAGCTTACGATGTCGCAGATTCCTTCTGCTAAGCCAATACTTGGGGCGATTTCTACCGACCCAGATATTTCGTGAATCTCAGCATTGATGTTTTGACTTTTTAGGTAATCACCAAGGATTTTAGGATAGGAGGTTGCGATATTTTTTCCTTCGAAAAACTGAACCCCGTTGTATTCCTGCCCTTTGGCTACCGCAAGTGAAAGTCTGCATTTAGAGAACCCAAGTGCCTTCATCGTAGTGACATTTTTGTCTTTCTCCACGACTTCATTTTGGCCTACAATTCCTAGATCAGCGACTCCGTCAGCTACATAGCCAGGAATATCGTCGTCACGAAGGAAGAGGAATTCTATTGGGAAATTGGTGGAAGTGGACTTGAGTTTGCCAGTTCCGTTATAAAATTTGATACCACATTCTTTGATGAGGCTGAGTGAATCTTCAGAAAGTCTGCCGCTTTTCTGCACGGCAATACGGATTATTTTTTCCATGATCGTAAGTTACGCTAAGAAGTAAAATGTTGTAATAAATGTTGGTGAAAAACAGAATCCCTATCATCGGCTTCACCGGGTGTATAAAAATATTCCTCAGGAGGAATGATGGAAATGGTGCACCAAGTTGCCTTGGTGTGCAGTTACTAAAAAATCAATATTTCTATTGTTGTTTTCCATTATCGTTTGCAAAGATAGGAGGTGAGTGAGAAAATGCAAATAGAGATCAGTTTTTTTGGAAAATAACCTTGACTGGTAAATTAAACCACTATTGTCTGCTGAGTCTTTTATAGAGACCTCAGTTTCGTCTTATTGGACCAATAGCCTGAGGTTAGTTCTTTAGTTTGTCAGACTTACTTGTTTTAATTATCACTAGAAGAAAGGCTTTTGACTTGGATATATTAAAAGGTAGTACTCAGAATACCTGGTAATTACCTATTTACTGAGACGTATTAATTTTTACATAATATACGCTTCTACCCAACTACTAGCTAATGCTTACCGTCTCCTAGTTGAATAACAAATTGACGAATTTTTATTCTTTTTTTAGAAGTTTATCCAGACTTGCCATGTCTCCACCTAGTGCACTGCTAATAGCCTGGTTCCAGATCGATTGAATTTCCTTGTTTATGCCATTGCGTGTTTGGCTATCGTAGAATTCCTGAAAGCGGTTCATTTCTCGATAAGCATCCAGATAGGCATCGTTGAGCTTTGCCTCATATAGATTTGGTTCCAAATCCAAGTCCTTCAACTTATAAATCATACGATCTGCAGCAACTCTGGTCAAGTCAAAATGCCTTTGCTCGTGGTTGTTTGCATAGGCATTGGCATCTTTCACCCACGATTGCCCAGGGAGCATATATACTTTTACTTCAATGGTCTGCACGATTTCTCCGGATACGATGGATGCATTGCCTTCGATGGATAAACTACTGAAGATCGTGGCATTGAATGAGCTTATTGGGTTTGGGGATTCGGTAAAATCATCCCATGTCAACGGTCTCTCAGGATCATAAAAAACGGTGTCTCTGCTGCTTGGCCTTTTCGAATCGAGAATATTCAATCGGATTTTCTTCGCAAGGGATCGGTTACTTTGATATTGGGTAATGAGCCAGGAATCGAAGTATTCCCAGCTATTCTCAAACAATCGTTGTATTGAGCCTTCCACTTGGTTCATCTGATTAGTTGATCGGCCATATTCAGCTTTTCCATTAAAATCAACCAATTGTACCGGACCATTATCACTAATTAAATAGAATCCCAAACCCAGCTGTATTTCTCCTTTATATCTTCTGCGATCTGGTTGATAGATTTCTTTAACATCCAGATCGTATAGCTTCACTAGAAGCTGGTAAGAAGGCTTGCTGGTGGGCGTGATTCGAGCGTTGTAAAATTCTTGCGCTTGCTGAGCTAATTTTCCTCCGTAGCTGGCGGTAAGTTTATTTCGCTCAAAATCATAGATTTGGCCAATCGATTTTTGCGCTCGGGAATCAAGTACTTGTTTGATGACATAATCTCGCTCTAGCGCAGATTTTCCGTCCGGCTTAAGCTTCAAAGTCAATTCTTGTCCCATGGAATTACCCAGAGAAACTAGAAAATAGACAAAACTGAGAAGCAAAAGTTTCATGATTTGGAAAACGATAAAGTACTTAAAAAGTTAATAAGTATATCCGCTTTTCTACCAGTGAATTGGCAAAAGCACCCTAGTGTTTAGCGAATTTCAGCCACTTCCGTCACGCGTATTCCGTCAACTCAAGCCAAGAAAATACAGCTACCGGCATCATTCGATAGCTACCGGATTCGGATAATCAGAAAAGTTAATTTCTGCTTGGTTAATTATGATTTAAAGGACTTAAAAAAGAAGCGTAGCTTTTAACTACGCTTCAAGGATGTACTATACTTTTGAATTATTTGAAAAGCTGAGGTGCAAAAATTGCAAGATAATCCCTCCAGTTTGCCCAAGTATGTCCGCCGTCACTCTCGTGATACTCGTGTTCAAAACCTGTTTTGTCTAAGATAGCCAACAATCTTTTGTTTGATTCCATCAGAAAGTCATCCTTTCCACAACCAACCCAATAGGTAGAAACACCACTAGCTTTCAAAGCTGTGAATTTTTTCTCCAGCTTGACCATGTCAGCGTTTGCATCGAAAATCCCGCTGCTGAAAACGCCGATGTATCCAAATGTTCCTGGGTATTCTATAGATGCCGTGATCGTATGTGCGCCGCCCATGGATAGTCCTGCAAGGGCTCGACTGTCTTTGGTAGCTTTTACACGGTAATTCTTCTCAATATAAGGCACCACATCTTCTACTAAACTCTTTTCGAATTTGCCTTGGAACTGAGCTCGATTTTCTCTTGTAATTTCTCCCACACCTGAAATATTTTTTATTGTGCTGGTTTGCCATGCGTTTCCATTCGTCATGACGATAAGCATAGGCTTTGCTTTGCCTTCGGCTATAAGATTATCTAAGATGAAACTGGCTCTACCAAGTGCAATCCAAGCGTCTTCATCTCCGCCTGCTCCATGAAGTAGGTACAAAACTGGATAGTTCTCCTTATTGGAATCATATCCTGGAGGAGTATATACGTACATTCTTCTGTACATATTCAAGGAAGGCGACTCGTACCAAACTTTGGAGATGTTTCCATGAGCAGTCTCATTCAATTCAAATATTTCAGCTTCTTCTCCGGGCACGATAAGCATGCTTGCATAGCGAACCCCATCTCGTAGTGCTTCTGGATTGGTAGGGTCAATGGCCGTCACACCATCGATAAAGAAATTGTAGTGATACATGGATGACACCAGTGGAGCTGTTGTCACAGACCACAAGCCTTGTTTACCTTTCGTCAATGGTAGCGTCTCTCCATAGTCCATCCAGCTTCCGTATACAGTGATGGCATTTGCATCGGCTGATAAGACACGAAAAGTGACAGAGTTGTCAGAAGCGATTTCTGGAGAGACTACTTTCTGTGCCTTCATAGCACTCACTTCCTGAGCTTGACCGATTGTCCCGCTACCCAATAGGAATAAAGCCAGTATTCCGGTTTTTAGATTAATAGGTTTCATAATGATGGGTTTAAGGTTATTTGAAAAGCTGAGAACAAGCTGAGTCGAATAAAATCTCCAATTTCATATAGATTTTGCTAATGAGATGGTAAGCACGCTCTATTGTATCATGATGATAATTAAAATAAAATCTTGAGGATTTCCAAAGAAGGACCAGTTAACTCAGCTTATTGTTTTGTTTGAAGAGAAGGTTCAATTAGCTCTATTATTTACTATTTCGTGTAGAGCGCAAGAAAATCACAAGGAGCGCAAAATCGATTTTCAATTAAATGAACGCTGAATTGCTTCCTATCGGACGAAGTGTGTACGGAAGCGTACAGGCGATCAATTGGCATCAAAATCAAAGTCACGATTTTTAAACTTTCGCAAAAAAAATTCTCCTACTAAGTGATACTTGGCGCAACCATAGAAAAGCTTGAATTGCCTGAAAAGTGTTCGCTGGTAATACAATCGACCGGAGATGTGACCATTTATTGTACATGTTTTGTCACTAATTCGTGATTGATTCGAAATTAAATTCTGAATTTCTGTTAAAAAAATAATTATTTTAAAAATCATAAGCCTTCTGCAGAAGATTGTTTTTAGGATTGGTACGCGCTTAGCACTAGGGGAAGCACAACACTTCTAAACCAATATATTATGAAAACCTTATTCACAGTAGCATTAGCCAGCGCATTATCTTTTAGCTCATTAGTAGCCAGCGCAAGTGAGGATTTGAAATCACTTTCTACCGTACATTCAAACTACAAGAAAATCAGCGTCACGCTTACTGAGGGACTTGGTAAAGCTAAAATTTTTATTCTGGATGCAGATGGAAAAAGCCTTAGTAGCAGAAATGTCCGTGTCACAGATGAAAATTTGATGGT
>Ga0105055_10003345_pt1 | contig 24279 bp, 22 predicted proteins | sample BON03_FD_78090 | JGI IMG/M metagenome (GOLD analysis project Ga0105055, IMG submission 78090) | Freshwater microbial communities from Lake Bonney liftoff mats and glacier meltwater in Antarctica - BON-03 | ecosystem: Environmental > Aquatic > Freshwater > Ice > Glacier meltwater | place: Lake...
ATGTGCTGATGTGCTGATGTGCTGATGTGCTGATGTGCTGATGTGCTGATGTGCTGATGTGCTGATGTGCTGATGTGCTGATGTGCTGATGTGCTGATGTGCTGATGTGCTGATGTGCTGATGAAATGTTTTTAACCGGTAAAGTTCACGGTTTAAGTAGAAAAGTAGTCAATATTCGTCAGGGCGAAATGTCATTAGCACATTAGCACATTTGCAGAGTGAGCGGAGCGAAACGCCACATTAGCACATTTGCAGAGTGAGCGGAGTCGAAACGCCACATTAGCACATTCGCAGAGTGAGCGAAGCGAAACGCCACATTAGCACATTCCCAGAGTGAGCGAAGCGAAACGCCACATTAGCACATTACAATGCGACTCCCTACATATCAAAATCGCCCCACTTCCTCCCACCAACGTCTTTAGAGAAGCTTAAATCCCGCTTTTCTTGGATCAATTGCGGTAAGCCAATGTTGGATTAGCTAACATTTCAGGTCAAATACTTCAAGGTAAGTAGGTGACTACGAAGGTAAAATATGTGTATTTGATTCATTTTGGCACTTTTTGCACAGCACAAAAATTGTGGAAAAATACAGCGTGTTACATAGTGGGGGAAAGTGGGAGGTTGTGGATATTTGTACTACCTTAGTACTACAAACAAACCCCCTGTGACCCAATTCCTTGGTGAATACGAAATAAAGCTCGATGCAAAAGGGCGCTTGGTACTGCCGGCTGTCTTGTTGCGTCAATTGCCTGCCGAAGCCGGTGGCAAGCTTGTCGTGAACCGCGGGATTGAAAAGTGCCTTTCGCTTTACCCTGCGAATGAGTGGGATGCGCAAATGGCCGAGCTCAACAAGCTTAACCCATACGTAAAAGAAAACAGGGAGTTTGTGCGCTACTTCCTTCGGGGAGCCACGCCGGTGGAGTTAGATAGTGCTAACCGCATACTTTTGCCGAAACACCTGCTCGAACATGCGTCTATCGAAAAAGACCTCGTTTTGGCAGGTAACTTGAATAACATTGAAATCTGGTCGAAGACGCTGCACGCCAGTTTGCTCGACAGTGAGCCGGACGATTTTTCAATCCTCGCCGAAAAAGTGATGGGAGGTCGATTTAATGGCTAATCTCGAATATCATATTCCGGTACTGCTAGAGCCCTGTCTTGAGGGGCTCGACATCAAAGCCGACGGATTATACGTAGATGTAACCTTTGGCGGCGGCGGACACAGCTCAGCCATACTGAAACGACTGGGTAAAAACGGGCGATTAATCGCTTTCGACCAAGATGAAGATGTAAAGGCCCACCTCCCAGAGGATGGGCGCTTCTCTTTAGTAGATGAGAACTTTCGCCACCTGAAGCGTTTTTTGCGCTTACACGACGCCTTGCCTGTTGATGGTATTCTAGCTGATCTCGGGGTTTCGTCGCATCAGTTTGATGTAGCAGAACGTGGTTTTAGCTTCCGGGCCGATGCGCGCCTCGACATGCGTATGGATCGGCGTAGTGAAAAAACAGCTTGGGACATCATCAATACGTATGACGAAGAAGCGCTGCGTAATATTTTCCGCACCTATGGCGAATTGACCAATGCCGGCTTTACCGCCAAATGTATCGCACATGCCCGCACCATTCAGGACATCGATACAGTTGGGCAGTTGAAAGATGCTGTAGCCAAGGCCATGGGGCGCGACAAACAAGCCAAATTCCTCGCGAAACTTTTCCAAGCCATCCGTATCGAGCTCAACGAAGAAATTGAAGCGCTGCGTGCTTTTTTGATACAGTCGGCCGATGTGCTTAAGCCCGGTGGGCGCCTGGTCGTAATGAGCTACCACTCGCTGGAAGATCGCTTGGTGAAAAACTTCATCAAGCGCGGAAATTTCGAAGGGGATATCAACAAAGATTTCTTCGGCAATGATATCCGGCTTTTTGATCCACTTAACGGCAAAGCCATTGTTCCAGATGCAGCGGAAGAGGCGCAAAACCCCCGTTCACGTTCTGCTAAACTCAGGATAGGAGTTAAAAGAGCATGAATACACTACGCGATAAACCCCAAGAGAAAAATCAGCCGTCGAAAGGCAGCCGTTTTAATCCGATGCGTTTGCTGGATCCTGAGCTCTACCTCAAAGTGAGTGCGTTCAGCAACAACCTGCCATTCATCAGCCTTTTGTGCGTATTGGCCTTGGTATACATCGCTAATTCGCATCAGGTCTACAAAAACATACGCAACATCAACAAAATCGAAACCGAGATTAAAGATCTGCGCAGCGAGTACATCACCATCAAAAGTGATTTGATGTTTCAAAGCAAACAAAGTGAGGTAGCTCGAAAAGTGGAGCCGACCGGACTGAAAGAATTGAGGACAGCACCTAAAAAAATATACATCAACTAATGAGCATCAAACGCGACATATTGTGGCGCATCTATCTCTCGTACGCATTTGTTGCTGTACTGGGGCTGGGTATTTTGGTGCAGGCCACCCGGGTGCAGACGGTGAAAGGCAGCTACTACCGTGCGTTAGCGGATAGTCTTACGACCAGTTACCGATCTATTGATGCCATACGCGGGAATATTTACGCCGCGGATGGTAGTTTATTGGCGACATCGGTGCCTATCTACGATATCCGCATGGATTTGAAGGTGGATGGTTTGAAGCAAGAATTGTTTGAGTCGAAAGTAGATTCTTTGGGCCAAGGCCTATCGCGCATTTTCGGTGATGAAAGTGGTAGGGAATACACCCGTCGGTTACGGGAAGCCCGCCGTGCTGGCAAGCGCAATTTTTTGATTAAAAGGAATATCGATTACCAACAACTTCAGCAGGTAAAAAAACTGCCTATTTTTAATTTGGGTCGTTATACCGGCGGTTTGGTGGTAGAACAGAAAAGCAAAAGGGAGATGCCATTTCGGTATCTCGCCAAACGCACCATTGGTTATGCCTTGCTTGGCGTAGCGCCTGTAGGGCTGGAGGGTGCTTACGACCGTGTTTTGGCGGGTGAAGGCGGCAAACGTTTGATGCAAAAAATAGCTGGTGGTGTTTGGATGCCCATCAACGACCGGGATGAAATAGCACCGATGAATGGCGACGATATCATCACAACCCTCGACATCAATATTCAAGATGTGGCGGAAGCCGCACTATTGCGTACCCTCGAAAACAACGCCGCCGACCACGGTTGTGTCATTGTAATGGAAGTGGCCACTGGTCAAATCAAGGCCATCGCCAATCTCGGGCGAGATAGCGAAGCAGGTGGTTATTACGAAAAGTACAATTACGCCATCGGAGAGAGCATTGAGCCAGGCTCGACCTTTAAACTTGCTTCGCTCATGGTCGGACTCGATCGTGGGGATTTCAAAACCACCGATAGCGTAGATATTGAAAAGGGTAGAGTGAAGTTTTTCGACCGGGTGATGAAAGATTCGGAAGAGCACGACTACCGTAATATGACGGTGACCGATTTATTTGCTATTTCGTCGAATGCCGGTGTAGCTAAGCTCATCAACCAGCACTACGGCAAAAACCCGCAGTTGTATGTAGATGGGCTGCGCAAATTAGGTCTTGGCGAACCGCTCGGTATTGAAATTACGGGTGAAGGCAAACCGCTTATCAAAGATCCCAAAGGCAAAGGCTGGAGTGGCGTAACCCTCCCTTGGATGAGTGTAGGTTACGAAAGTCGATTTACACCTTTGCAGTTGCTCGCCTTTTATAATGCCGTTGCCAACAACGGGGTGATGATGAAGCCGTATCTGGTTTCGGAGGTACGCAATTTTGGCCAGGTGGTGAACAGTTATAAGCCCATCGTGCTCAAAGACCAGATTGCGAATAAAAACACCATAGCCGATGCCCGTAAAATGCTGGAAGCTGTAGTTGAAAAAGGTACAGGTAAAAATTTACGGACGACGCAATATACGGCTGCTGGTAAAACAGGAACAGCACAAGTGGCCAACGACCGCTATGGCTACCGCGAAAGCATGAAGTACCGCGCTTCTTTTGCCGGTTATTTTCCTGCCGATAATCCACGCTACAGCTGTATCGTAGTGATTGCTAATCCCAAGAAGGGTTTGTATTACGGCTCTTATGTCGCGGGTCCAGTATTTAAGGAGATAGCAGACAAAGTGTATGCGAGCATCATCAATCCGGGTATGGACGAAGAAGCCAAACAAACCGTAAAAACCACCATCGTTCTTAAAAATGGTTCGCATAAAGCCAGCGAAACGGTGCTTAATAAATTAAATATTGCATATAAAGAGCTGGCTGCCGATGCGGAATGGGTAGTAGCCAATTACGACTCGACAAGCATTGGTCTCAGCGAATTGACAGTAAGCAGCAAAGTAGTGCCGAAGGTTACCGGTATGGGCTTGCAAGATGCTGTTTACTTACTCGAAAATGCTGGGTTGAAGGTCGTGCCTATGGGTAAAGGTCGGGTTAAAAAGCAATCGATCCCTGCTGGCTCGCCTTTCCGTAAAAATCAACAAATCGTCTTGGAACTCAGCTAATGGCCAATCTCCGCGACATATTATACAAGGCTGGCACAACCGCTACGAACGGATCAACCGATCTGGAGGTAAACGCTGTTGTGCTTGATTCACGTCAGGTAATACCTGGTTGCGTGTTTGTAGCTGTGCGCGGCACTCAAACCGATGGGCATGCTTATATAGACAAAGCCGTTTTAGGAGGTGCTGTTGCCATCGTATGCGAAACACTTCCGCAAACGTTAATTGAAGCTGTTACCTATGTTAAAGTAGCCGATGCGAGTGTTGCCTTGGCTTGGATGGCTTGTCATTTTTATGGTAACCCGTCGCAGGGCCTCAAACTAATCGGTATTACCGGCACCAACGGTAAAACCACGACGGTAAACCTCCTTTTCCAGCTGTTCACAGCTTTAGGTTACCAGTGTGGGTTGCTGTCGACCGTAGAAAACCGCATCGGAACGAAAGTTGTGCCCGCCACCCACACCACACCCAATGCCGTTGCGATAAACACTTTATTGGCCGAAATGCGGGATGCTGGTTGCACCCATGTGTTTATGGAGGTGAGTTCTCATGCCGCGCACCAAAATCGCATCGAAGGTTTGGACTTTGCAGTTGCTTTGTTCAGCAATATTACCCACGATCACCTGGATTACCACCTGACTTTTGACGCGTATATCAAGGCGAAGAAGTCATTTTTCGACCGTTTACCTGCTACTTCTTATGCTATCGTGAATAAAGACGATCGGCATGGAATGGTGATGGTACAGAATACGCGCGCAAAAATCAAGACGATTGCCCTGCAAGGTGATGCCGACTTTCGTGCCCGTTTGATAGAAAATAGCTTCGAAGGACTGCATTTACAGCTAGATGGTGCTGATTTTCACTGTGCCCTCATTGGTAGCTTTAATGCCTCCAATTTGTTGGCTGCTTATGGAGCAGCCATCTGTTTGGGCGAAGAGAAGTTGGCGGTTCTAACTGCACTTTCGGCCGTACATGCACCGAGTGGCCGGTTTGACTATGTTCAAATGCATCAGATCACCGGTATAGTAGATTATGCACACACGCCAGATGCGCTAAAAAATGTACTTGGCACCATACGGGATATCCGCAAAGGAAGCGAACGTATCATTACTGTTGTTGGCTGCGGTGGCGATCGCGACCGGACAAAACGTCCTCTGATGGCCGCCATTGCTGTTGATCAAAGCGATAAAGTCATACTCACCTCCGATAATCCCCGCAGCGAATCGCCCGAAGCCATACTTGATGAGATGGCGCGAGGGGTTGAATTAGGGCAGAAACATCGGGTGTTGCGCATCACAGACCGACAGGAAGCCATTAGAACTGCGGTGAGTCTAGCTCAAGCTGGCGACATCATTCTTGTTGCTGGCAAAGGTCATGAGACTTACCAAGAAATAGCAGGGGTAAAGCACCCTTTCGACGACAAACGCATACTTCGCTCCACCCTCGAAACCCGTTAGGCCATGTTATACTACCTTTTTGAGTATCTCGACAAACAATTTGATGTAGCCGGTGCTGGGGTATTCAAATTCATCACCTTTCGAGCCTCTTTGGCTGCGATACTTAGCTTGTTGATTGCACTTTTTATCGGCAAACGTATTATCAACTGGCTCAAAGCGAAACAAATCGGAGAAACCATTCGTACCGTTGGCCCGGAAAGCCATTTTTCTAAAAAGGGTACACCTACCATGGGAGGTATCATCATCATCATCTCCATTATTGTACCCACCTTACTTACAGCGCGCCTCGATAATATTTATGTCGTAGTAATGCTATTGGCCACCATTTGGATGGGTGCCATCGGTTTGGCCGATGACTACATCAAGGTGTTTTTGAAGAATAAACAAGGTTTGCGCTCCAAATTCAAAATTATGGGCCAGGTTGGTCTGGGTGCAATCATCGCTGCGCTGCTGTTCTTCCATCCCGATGTGCAATCTATCGCCCTTAAAACGAATTTGCCGATTACAAAATTTGGTTTCGACTACGGGTCGCTTTCTTTTTCTCCAGCCTTTAATTGGGTGTTTTATTTCGTCGTTATCATCTTCATCGTTACGGCAGTCACCAATTCAGTGAATCTAACAGATGGTATTGATGGACTGGCGGCAGGTGTTTCTGCCATTGTTGGCACAGGTTTAGGCATTTTGGCATATATGAGCGGTAACACCATTTTGTCAGAGTATCTGAACATCATTTATGTGCCGATGTCGGGCGAAGTAGTTGTGTTTTTGGCGGCCATGGTGGGTGCATGTATAGGTTTTTTATGGTACAATACCTTCCCCGCTCAGGTTTTTATGGGAGATACCGGTTCACTCGCTTTGGGGGGTGCTATTGCTTCGGTGGCTATCATCATTAAAATGGAGTTGCTCGTACCAATCATATGCGGCATATTTTTCGTCGAGAGTTTATCGGTGATTATACAAGTCACCTGGTTTAAATACACCAAACGTAAATACGGCGAAGGCCGCCGGATATTCCGGATGTCGCCTTTGCACCACCATTACGAACTGAGTGGTATACCTGAACCTAAGTTGGTTACCCGCTTTTGGATCGTAGCTATCATGTTAGTTATCATTTCACTCGTCATGCTGAAACTCCGGTGATGCAAAAACGTATCGTCATATTGGGCGCCGGTGAAAGCGGCACAGGTACTGCAGTTCTTGCGAAAATGCAAGGTGCTGAGGTATTCGTATCCGATGCTGGAACGATACGGGAGGACTATGCCCGCGAACTAGATGCGCATGGCGTGGCTTGGGAGCAAGGCAAACACAGCTTTGATCGTATTTTGACCGCCGATGAGGTGATTAAAAGTCCAGGTATACCCAATACCGCCGAAGTGATGAAGAAGTTGCGTTTTGCGGGCATTCCAATCCTCAGTGAAATCGATTACGCAGCTCGCTTCACCAATGCCAAGTTAATCGGAATCAGTGGCACAAACGGCAAAACCACTACTACATTATTGACGTATCATATCTTGAAAAATGCAGGTTTTTCGGTGGGTTTAGGCGGTAATGTAGGGCGCAGTTTTGCACGCCAAGTGGCTACTGAAGACTTCGACTATTATGTGTTGGAGCTCAGCAGTTTTCAACTCGACGATACGCATTCGACGCCTTTTTATATCAGCATACTCACCAATATAACCCCTGATCACCTCGATCGCTATAACTACGATTATAGTTTATACCAACAGTCGAAGCTGCGCCTCGTGCTTAACCAACAAGCCGAGCACTTTTTCATTTATAATCTCGACGATGCAGGAAGCCGAGAAGCACTACAAATGGTGGACATCCGTGCCCATATGCTGCCTTTTTCGCTCGAACAGGAAGTTGCCGAAGGCAGCTGGGTTGCCAATAAAACTATCAATATACGCTACAAAAATACTACCATGAATATGCCTTACGAAGATTTGTCGCTTAAAGGTCGACACAATGCCTATAATTCGATGGCTGCCGGTATCGCTGCCCGCATACTCGAAATCCGCAAGGAGAGTGTGCGCGAAAGCCTCAGCAATTTTGAAAATGTAGAGCACCGCCTGGAGTATGTAGCCACAGTAAAAGGGGTGGATTACATCAACGATTCCAAGGCAACCAACGTTAATTCGACGTGGTACGCGCTTGAAAGTATCGAAAAACCTATTGTTTGGGTCGTTGGTGGTGTCGATAAAGGCAACGACTACGAGCCGCTGAAAGAATTGGTGAAAGCACGTGTGAAAGCAATTGTTTGTCTAGGTAAAGACAATTTGCGCATTCACGAAGCCTTCTCGTCGCTGGTTCCTTTGGTAGTAAACACCGAAAACATGGAGGAGTGCATTCGTATGTGCCACCATTTTTCAGAAAAAGGCGATGTGGTATTGTTGTCGCCTGCCTGTGCCAGTTTCGATTTATTCGAGAATTACGAAGACCGTGGCCGTCAGTTTAAAAAACAAGTTCGTTCCCTATAAACCATGCGTTCCCTCCTCCAACATATCCACTTCAAGGGCGACAAAACTATCTGGTTGATCGTAGGTATTCTTACCGTGATCTCCTTGTTGGTGGTGTATAGCTCTACAGGTACTTTGGCCTATAAGGCCCGTGGGGGGAATACGGAATATTATCTTATCAAACACGGTTCTTTGGCGATTATTGGACTCGTGATGATGTATTTTGTCCATCATCTGCCTTTCCGCTATTTCTCGCGCGTGGCGCAAATTGGCCTGTGGTTTTCGGTGCCTTTGTTGGTGTACACCTTGATGAAGGGTACCAACCTTAACGAAGCAAGTCGTTGGATTACTATTCCAATTATCAACCAGACTTTCCAAAGTTCGGATTTGGCCAAATTGGCGCTCATCATGTATATCGCCCGCATGCTGGCCAAAAAACAGGAGGAGATTAAATCTTTCCGCGATGCTTTTGTGCCAATCATACTGCCGGTTGCTGTGATTTGTGCCCTGATTGCACCTGCTAACCTATCTACAGCCATGATTTTGTTCATGACCTGCTTGCTTGTGATGTTTATTGGTCGTATCAGTTTACGTTATATAGGCCTGCTGATTATCACCGGTATTTTGGGCATCGGGAGTTTTGTGTTTGTAAGTTATCAATTCGATTTGTTCCGGGCGAAGACTTGGGTGAGTAGGGTAGATACCTTTTTAAATAACGATGTGAGCGAAGAAGCTTACCAGTCCCAGCAAGCCAAAATTGCTGTCGCCACGGGTGGTTTAATCGGTAAAGGCCCTGGTAAGAGCACCCAACGGAATTTCCTCCCCCATCCCTATTCCGACTTTATCTACGCTATTATCATTGAAGAATATGGGCTACTCGGCGGCGCTTTTGTACTGCTCTTGTATCTCGGCTTGCTGTATCGTGTGATACGGTTGGTGATCAAAACCCCGCAGGCATTCGGCGCGCTGTTGGCTATAGGACTGGCCTTTAGTTTGGTGATTCAAGCCATGGTCAATATGGCAGTAGCCGTAAATCTTTTTCCTGTAACCGGACAAACCCTACCCTTATTGTCGATGGGCGGCACTTCTATACTATTTACCTCGATTGCCATAGGCATCATACTTAGTGTGAGCAGGGAATCGGAAAACGAAGAAACAAACAACGAATTCAATCCAGCAATTGATGCAGCCGCATAAAGGCACATATCGTTTCATCCTCAGCGGCGGTGGCACCGGCGGACATCTGTTCCCAGCCATTGCCATTGCCAATGCCCTACAAGCAGCCCAACCGGATTGTGAGATCTTGTTCGTGGGAGCGCAAGGGCGCATGGAGATGGAACGTGTACCAAAAGCTGGCTTTAAAATCGAAGGATTGTGGATCAGCGGAATTCAACGTAGCCTGTCGATACAAAACTTGCTTTTTCCAGTCAAATTGATGGCTAGCTTGGTTAAATCATTGAATATCCTCCGGAGTTTCCGGCCCCATGCCGTAATTGGCGTGGGGGGTTATGCCAGTGGACCTGTATTGTTGGCTGCACAGTGGAGTCGTATACCCACGTTTATACAAGAACAAAATGCCCATGCAGGCGTCACAAATAAAGGTCTAGCCAAAGGTGTCATGCAGGCCTACGTAGCCTACGATGGTATGGAGAAATATTTCCCTGCCGATAAGATTACATGCAGTGGCAATCCTATCCGTCAGGATTTGTTTGCACTAGAAAGCAAAAAGGAAGAGGCTTTAGCTGCTTTCGGACTGAACCCCAACCAACCTGTTTTATTGGTGGTGGGAGGAAGTTTGGGCGCACGCACCATCAACCGTGCCTTGGCTGCCGGTTTAGATCAACTGGCAAAGGCTGGCATTCAGCTTATTTGGCAAACTGGAAAGGCTTTTGCTCCTGAAGCAGAAGCCGCTGTAAAAAATTATGCTGGCATGTGGACCGGTGCTTTCATCGAACGTATGGATCTCGCTTTTGCCGCCGCAACAAGCATTGTATCTCGCGCTGGTGCCGGCACCCTTAGTGAGTTGGCCGTTGTGGGTAAAGCGGTCATTTTGGTGCCATCACCCAATGTGGCCGAAGACCACCAAACCAAAAATGCTTTGGCCTTGAGCAGTGCAGCTGCGGCTATTTTAGTCAAAGACAAAGAAGCTGCTACCGCTTTGGTGGAGCAGGCCATCGCTTTGTTAGCCGATGGCTCTCTTCAACAACAACTGGCAAAGGCCATTGCTACTTTCGATAAAAGACATGCCGCCGCCGACATTGCCGCCGACATCCTAAAACGTATCGGAAAGGGGAGTAAGTCATGATCGGTGCTGCATTCACACAAGCCTATTTTGTAGGTATAGGCGGCATTGGAATGAGTGCCTTGGCGCTTTACCTCAAACACCGTGGACTTACCGTTGCCGGCTACGATAAAACCCCAAGCGACATAATACGCACCTTGGAGCAGTCGGGTATTGAAGTCAGTTTCAACGACAATCTGACAGCTCTGCCAATGGCAATGCAGGCAGCCGCTGCGAATACCTTGGTCATTTTTACGCCGGCAGTTCCCCGCGACAGCGAACTTTTGGCGTATTTCTCAGCCCACAATTATGAGCGGGTAAAAAGGGCGCAAGCTTTGGGTTTGTTGGTTGCCGAGGGCCAAACTTTAGCGGTGGCCGGTACCCATGGTAAAACCACTACCTCTACTTTGCTTGCACACATTTTGACAACAGCGAAAGTTGATTTCACAGGAATTCTAGGTGGTGTAAGTAGCAACTACAACACCAATTTATTGTTGGGCGGTCACAAACGGTTTGTGGTAGAGGCCGATGAATTCGATCGCTCTTTCCTTCAGCTTTTCCCAGAAATGGCGGTAGTTACTTCCATGGACCCCGACCATCTCGATATTTACGGTGCCGCCGAACACATGGCCGAAGCTTATAATGATTTTGCTGCTCAAGTAAAACCAGGCGGTTTGTTGGTATACAAGCACGGCATGCCTTTACGTTTGCCCGCCGGAGTTACCGCCATATCTTATGGTGAAGGCGGAGATGTTCAAGCTAAAAATGTACGGGTAGAAGCGCATAAGTATTACTTTGATTATGTCGGCGCGACGGTTATTGAGCATATGATTTGTGGTTTGCCTGGCATCCACAATGTTGAAAATGCAGTAGCTGCTATCACCATCGCCCTGGCGCAAGGGGTGGCTGTGGAACATATCCGAGCTGGAGTGGCCAGTTTTAAAGGGGTGAAACGCCGTTTTGAGTATTGTGTTGATCGGGCAGATTGTGTTTACATCGACGACTACGCCCATCATCCTACAGAAATCAATGCTTTGCTCGCCTCGATACGTCAGTTGTATCCCGGCCGTAAGGTGTTGGGTGTATTTCAGCCACATCTGTTTAGTCGTACCCGCGATTTCGCTGCAGGATTTGCTGAAAGCCTCTCTCAACTCGACGAATTACTTCTCCTCGACATTTATCCGGCTCGCGAATTGCCCATACCCGGCATTACGTCTAGCTGGTTGCTCAATCAAATTACTGCCCCTGCCAAAGCCTTGGTTCAAAAATCTGAGCTGTTGGATACCCTCTCCAAAAAAAGATTCGACGTGCTCCTGACCATTGGCGCCGGCGACATTGACCGGTTTATACGCCCTATCACCGAGCTCATGCTACATAAAAGTCCCGTAAGATGATTAAGAAATTACTCCTCGTATTGGCCCATCTGGTCGGATTAGTGGCCTTGGTAGCAGCTTTTGGTTTTATACAAGCCGAACGTTCGGCACTGTTGTGCGAGTCGTTTACTATACGCGTCGACCACAGCGATGGCGCCTATTTTATTGACCAAGCAGCCATCGAACAATATCTCGTGAAAAATGGATGGGGAAAACGTGTCGGTGAGCCGGTTGAGCAGCTCGACCTAACCAAAATCGAAAAACTCATTCAAGAAATACCATTTGTAGAAAATGCCGAAGCCTTTACCGATGTACACGGCAACATCCGCCTCGACGTGGTACAAAGGGTTCCGGTACTACGCATTATCAATAGTTATTACGAAAGTTATTACATCGATGAAAACGGGCGGCGCATGCCAACAACGACCAACTCAGCGGTGCAAGTGCCAGTAGCTTCTGGCTACATACGGGAACGCCTAACCAAGGTAGACACCATTCAAACCGAGGTGGTGCGCCAATTGGTGCAACTGAATAACTACATACGCGACGATGAATACCTCAGCGCACTTTTTGTACAGTATTACGTCAATGCCGATGGGGAATTTGAACTCATCCCTAGAGTAGGTCAACACAGTGTTTTGTTGGGTGATCTCAGTAATCTGGACGAAAAAATGGAAAAACTCCTGGTGTTGTACCGGGATGGATTTAATGAAGAAGCTTGGCAGACCTACAGGCTCGTCAATTTGAAATATAAGGATCAGGTGATATGCAAAAAGTAACCCCAAAAGTCACAAGCGTCGGTGAGATCATTGTTGGTCTCGACATCGGTACGACTAAAATAGTCGCCATCGTCGGTCGTAAGAACGAATATGGCAAGGTAGAAGTCCTGGGCTTGGGCAAAGCCGAATCCTTGGGCGTAAGTCGTGGCGTGGTGAGCAATATCGAAAAAACGGTAGATGCTATTCGCAAAGCCATTAAAGAGGCAGAAGAGGAATCGGGTGTCGATATCCGTGTTGTTAATGTCGGGATTGCCGGTCAGCACATCCAAAGTCACCAGCACCGAAATATGATGACGCGCCAAAGCACCGAGGATGAAATTGGCCAAATCGATATCGACCGCCTAGTCGACATGATGTATCGTATCCCACAACAACCCGGCTACGAAATCATACATGTGTTGCCACAGGAGTATATCGTCGACAATGAGGTGGGTATTAAAGATCCCATCGGCATGAGCGGTATCCGGCTTGAGGCCAATTTCCATATCATTACCGGTCAGGTTACTGCCGCCAACAATTTGAATAAATGTGTGGTAAAAGCTGGTTTGGAAGTGGCCGACCTCATACTCGAGCCGTTGGCATCGTCAGAAGCGGTGCTCAACGACGAAGAAAAGGAAGCTGGCGTAGTGTTGGTTGATATAGGTGGTGGAACCACTGATATTGCCATCTTCCAAGACGGCATCATACGCCACACCGCGGTGATACCCTTTGGAGGCAACATCATCACTGAAGATATTAAAGAAGGCTGCACTGTGCTCAAACAGCAGGCCGAGCTCCTGAAAATCCGTTTCGGATCGGCACTCGCGAGCGAAACTCAGGACAATGAAATTGTTTCTATTCCTGGATTGCGTGGCCGTGACCCTAAAGAAATCTCTGTAAAAAACCTCGCCAATATCATTCAGGCAAGGGTTGAGGAGATTGTAGAAATGGTGCACTACGAAATCAAAGCCTCTGGTTTCGAGAAAAAGCTTATTGCAGGAATCGTAGTCACCGGTGGCGGTGCACAACTCAAAAATCTCCGGCCCCTTGTAGAATATATGACGGGTATGGATGTACGCATAGGCACCCCCAACGAGCACCTCGCCAAAGGCGACTCCGAAATCAAAAGCCCAATGTATGCCACTGGTATAGGCCTTGTGCTTATGGGCTTCCAGCGCAGCGATAAAGCATTGCGCAAGGAGTCGACCGTAAAAACGCACTCGACGAAAGAAAAGGGCAATTTCTTCGATAAACTCCTCCAAAAAGGCAAGGAATGGCTCGAAGACAAAGACCTCAACGATGCACAAGACTTTGTCAAGTAAATCAACAGCCATCAAGACTAAACTAAAATCCGCTAAACGGTCCAACAGTATCACCCAGTTGGGCTAGACCCTACACCCTACAAAAGAAAAACTCAAATCGTCATGGATATGAATACAACCAACAACTTCACCTTCGATATACCGAAGAACCGACCGAACATCATCAAAGTGATTGGTGTCGGCGGCGCAGGCGGCAATGCCGTTAATCATATGTTTCAAATGGGTATTAAGGATGTAGACTTCGTCGTCTGCAATACCGACTATCAAGCCCTGGAACGTAGTCCCATCCCCTTGAAAATCCAGCTCGGGCCAACACTTACCGAAGGTCGCGGGGCAGGTAACCAACCTGAAGTAGGTCGCAATGCGGCTATCGAAAACATCGAGGAAGTAAAACGCCACATTGGCAACGACACTAAAATGGTGTTTGTTACCGCTGGTATGGGCGGCGGAACCGGTACAGGTGCAGCACCAATCATCGCACAGGCTTGCCGTGAGATGGGCATACTTACCGTGGGCATCGTTACTTTACCCTTTGGTTTCGAAGGTCGCAAACGCGCCAACCAAGCTGTAGCTGGCCTAGAAGAATTACGTTCATATTGCGATACCACACTCGTTATCAGCAATGATAAGGTGCGTGAGATTTACGGCAACCTGGCCTTCGACAAAGCATTCGGCAAAGCCGACGATGTATTGGCAACTGCTGCTAAAGGCATAGCCGAAATTATCACGGTCGAAGGTTATGTAAATGTGGATTTCGCTGACGTAAAAACGGTACTCGAAAGCAGTGGCAAGGCCGTTATGGGCTCCGCCATCGCCGAAGGAGAAGGTCGCGCCTTGCGTGCTATTGAAACCGCTCTCTCATCGCCACTCCTCAACGACAACGACATCACTGGCGCACGCAGCATACTCCTGAACATTAGCTCAGGTATGGAGCAAATCACCCTCGATGAAATAGGTGAAATCACGGATTTTATTCAAGATGCTGCCGGCGACGATGCGCTCATTATCTGGGGTAATTGTACCGACGAAAGTCTGGGTGACAATATCCGTGTAACTGTTATCGCTACAGGTTTTGAAGGCGGTCAGCGACAAATGGAGGTGCAACAAGCCCCTGAGCGTAAAGTAACGCCCTTGAATGCGCCCAAGCTGGAGGAAGAAAAGCCTCGTCCGGCGCCCATCACTCGTAATCCGGATACTATTGTGTACCAATTGGGCGAGACCATAGACGCTTCCGAAAATCAACCAGAAAAGCAAGAAGAACGTAGTTTTAGTTTTGAACCTACCTCTTATACCACAGAGCCCAAAGCGGTTACCCCTCCATCAGCGCATCCTCCCGTGGTTGTGTCCTTGTGCGACCAAGAAGAAGTGAACAACGAGAGTTTGTCGAACAATCCTAGCAACAAAATGACCATGAAAGACATGCTTGACAAGTCGCGCTCCCGCATTCAAACGCTGAAAAGTTACAACACAGTTAAGCCTGCCGACGCAGCTTCTTTGGATTCATTTGAACGTGAACCAGCCTATATGCGTCGCAATATATCTCTCGATCAAGTGCAACACAGCAGCGAGCAGGACATCTCTCGTTTTACGCTATCGAGCAACGAAGAGAAACGCCCAGAAATCCGCCCAAACAATTCGTTTCTGCACGATAATGTAGACTAACAGCCTTTGTGCTGCAATCCATGACGTGATCCCGGTCGGCTAAAATGCTGTACCGGGATTTTTTTGTTTAGGCCACCATATTTTCACCAATGTAGATAGGATTGTCTTTTAATAAGTCTTATTTTGCTCGCTGAATCGCCTGAAAGGCGCTGACCTAATCCCAATACATGCCTATAACACTGGGGGTACTCCAAGAACCCGAGGGTGAACACCGTATCGCCCTTACACCTGATGTAGTTAAACAGCTCATCGCCAAACAAGTAACCATATTTTTAGAATCAGGAGCAGGTGATGCCGCCTCTTTTCCGGACGCCGTTTATGCCGAACTGGGTGCAAAGGCAGTAAGCCGAAAAGAAATACTCAGCACCGCCGATGTGGTTGTAGCTATACAGCCGCTTGCCGCTGCCGATGGTAGCCAACTCAAATCCGGTGCCCTGCTTTTTGGTATGTACCAACCGCTAGTTAATGCGGATCGGATGGCGGAGATTGCCCAAGTCAATACTACGTTATTCAGCATGGATGCCGTCCCGCGCATCACAAGGGCACAAGCCATGGATGTTTTATCATCTCAAAGTACTGTTTCCGGCTATAAAGCTGTGCTGTTGGCCGCATCTCATCTCCCTCGTTTTTTTCCTATGCTCATGACAGCGGCTGGAACCATCGCTCCGGCCAAGGTACTTATCATTGGAGCAGGTGTTGCTGGATTGCAGGCTATCGCAACGGCCAAACGTTTGGGTGCAGTGGTAGAAGCTTTTGATACCCGTCCATCGGTAAAAGAGCAGGTCCAAAGTCTTGGCGGCAAATTTGTCGAGGTAGAAGGGGCTGTAGAAGATAAAAGTGCCGGTGGTTATGCCGTTGAGCAGTCCGAAGAATTTAAAAAACGCCAGAATGAGGCTTTAGGCCAACGTATTCTAGCTGCTGACGTGGTTATTACTACCGCGCTAATTCCAGGTCGTAAAGCACCCGTGCTCATAACGGCCGAAATGGTAAAGCAAATGAAGGCAGGTGCAGTTATCGTCGATTTGGCTTCGGCCATGGGTGGGAACTGTGAACTTACGCGAGAAGGGGAGAAATGTGTGGTACATGGCGTGACTATTCTGGCTGCCAGCAATCTACCAGCGACCATGCCCCAAGATGCCAGTCGTATGTATGCGAAAAACATGCTCAATCTGTTGAATTTGATGATTGATAAAGAAGGTCAATTGACCTTGAACTTTGAAGACGAAATTATAAAGGGTGCTTGTATTACACATGCAGGTGCTGTGGTATATCCAGCCTTAATTAAAGCCTAATGGAGCAGCTTTTATCTTTGATTCACGAGAATCTACAATTAATTTATGTACTGATATTGGCGGTTTTCGTCGGTATAGAGGTAATGGGTAAGGTGCCACAGGTATTACATACACCCCTCATGTCTGGGTCGAATGCACTTTCTGGGGTGGTTATCATCGGTTCCATATTAGTGATGGGCAAAACGGCTCCAGATAATTATCTGGCCCTGGTTTTGGGTTTTATGGCGGTATTGCTCGCAACGTTAAATGTGGTAGGTGGGTTTGCGGTTACCGACCGCATGTTGGACATGTTTCGTAAAAAGAAAAAAGGATGATTACGCAAATCATAGATATCAGCTATTTGATAGCTGTAGTACTTTTCGTTTTGGGCATAAAAAACATGAGTCATCCCGATACGGCGCGGAAGGGTAATCTGTTAGCCGCCGGTGGTATGGGCTTGGCCATGTTAGCTACCTTTTTTACACCTGGACTTCAGAATATACTTATTATCCTCTTTGCCATTGTTTTGGGATCGGTTATAGGGTACTATATGTCGCGCAAGGTGGCCATGACGGCCATGCCTCAAATGGTCTCGTTTTTTAATGGTATGGGAGGTGCTGCAGCTGCACTGATTGCTATTGCCGAGGTATATGGCATTTTTCACAGCCCTGATGCGCAGTTAACATTCATGTCGAACACGAGCACTGCCTATTTTTATTTCGGCGCCTTATTGGTGAGTTTGGTTATTGGTGCAATTTCCTTTAGCGGCTCAATTATCGCTATGGGCAAGTTGCAAGGTTTTGTAAGCGGCGCTTCCGTAAAATGGCCAATGCAAAAAGTTACCAATAACGGCTTGTTGTTGGTTATTGCCTTTTTATGCGTGTGGCTCTTTCAAATGGAGAGCGGACAAGAGCCGTTGATTTATATCATTTGCCTCTTGGGCCTGGTATTCGGGGTATTGTTCGTCATGCCCATAGGTGGTGCCGATATGCCAGTGGTTATTTCACTTTTGAATGCCTTTACAGGGCTCACCGCTGCCACAACAGGTATGTTATTTGATAATAAAGTCATGCTCATGGGTGGTGTACTGGTAGGCGCAGCCGGTTTATTGTTGACCCTACTCATGTGTAAAGCCATGAATCGCTCCCTGTCGGCGGTACTTTTTGGTGCATTTAACACAGCAGGAGGGGCTGCTAGCGATCGGGATATTGACACTACAGTTCGCGAAATTTCATTAAGCGATGCTTCTGTTTTGTTGAGCTACGCCAAAAAAGTAGTGATTATACCTGGCTACGGTTTGGCGGTGGCACAAGCGCAGCACGTGGTACATGAACTTGAAAAATTACTTGAAGACAAAGGCGTTGAAGTAAAATACGGCATTCACCCAGTAGCGGGTCGTATGCCTGGCCACATGAATGTTTTACTTGCAGAGTCGGATGTGCCCTACGATAAACTCATCGAAATGGAAACCATTAACCCCGAGTTCCCACAAATAGATGTGGTTGTGGTTATAGGCGCCAATGATGTAGTAAATCCTGCCGCTTACCTTGACCCGGCTAGCCCAATTTATGGCATGCCTATTCTCGAAGCCGACAAAGCGCAGCATGTTATTGTAATCAAACGATCGATGAGCGCAGGTTACGCCGGTATCGATAACGAACTATTTTATAATCCGAAAACACGCATGTTATTCGGTGATGCCAAAGGGGTACTCACAAAGTTGGTTGCTGCAGTGAAGGAATTGTGAAAGTTTTGTGCTGACGTGCGGAGTAGCCTAGCAGCGCCAGCATGGTTTTCCTAGAGTTTAGCAGCGAGATCAGTTTGTTTGGCCATTTCAAAATCTAGTGGCGTAATGCCGCCACTGTCGTGGGTTGTAAGTTTGATTTCAACCCAATTGTATACATTTCGCCAATCCGGGTGGTGATTCAGCGACCCAGCAATAGCAGCAACAGCCTGCATGAACGACCAAGCGGCGGTAAAGTTTTTGAACTGAAATTTTTGATGCAAGCAGCCGTCTTGAATGGTCCAGTTCGGAAAGTCAATTAACATTGCTTTCAAGCGTGTTTCGTCGAGTAATTCTTTAGAAATAGACATGTTTTTTGGATAGATTAAAACTTTTTTAATGCGAATTGACTTATACCAGCGTTTAAATTAAAAAAATACGGCGCTATTTTACAAAATACGGCCTGTTTTTATGAATTTAGAGGTGTTTTCCGACTAACGTGACCCACTGGCAAATCAAATATCCATATATCCATGTCAAATACTGCTGAACTCCATTACGATGGCAAAATTTATAAACTCCCGGTGCTACTCGGCACTGAAAATGAAGTAGCCATTGATGTATCAAAATTGCGTGATGAATCTGGTTTAATTACACTTGATATCGGATACAAAAACACGGGCGCGACAAAATCTGCTGTTACTTTTATCGACGGTGACGAGGGTATCCTACGTTATCGGGGTTACGATATAGAGCAGTTGGCTGAGCATAGCACTTTTATAGAAGTGAGTTATCTCCTTATTTACGGAGAATTACCTACAGCCGACCAGTTGGCAGGTTTTAGCCACAGCATCACCCGCCGCACTTTGGTGCATGAAAACATTAAGAAGTTTTTGGACGCTTACCCAGGAGGAACCCATCCGATGGGTATTTTGATGTCTACAGTGTCTTCATTGTCGAGCTTTTATCCCAATTCGCTCAACCCCAATCGATCACCAGAAGAGGTAGAGCGTACCATACACCGTTTGATTGCCAAAATGGCGACCATCGCTGCTTGGACGTACAAAAAATCAATGGGTCATCCTTATATGTACCCAAATAATAAGTTTGATTACGTATCCAACTTTTTGCAAATGATGTTCGGTCACCGCACCGAGGAGTACATTGCTGATCCAATTATTGTAGATGCACTTAACAAATTGCTAATTCTTCATGCCGATCACGAGCAGAACTGCTCAACCTCCACTGTACGTATTGTAGGGTCGTCCCATGCCAATATCTATGCAGCGGTTGCTTCTGGTATCGGAGCATTGTGGGGTCCGCTCCACGGTGGTGCCAACCAAGCTGTGATTGAAATGCTTGAGCAAATCAAAGCTGATGGAGGCGATGCACAGAAGTATATCAACAAAGCGAAAGATAAAAACGACCCTTTCCGTTTGATGGGTTTTGGTCATCGGGTGTACAAAAATTTCGATCCCCGTGCTAAAATCATCAAAACAGCTTGCGATCAAGTGCTCAACAAGTTGGGTGTAAATGACCCGATTTTGGATATTGCCAAACAACTCGAACAAGCTGCCCTCAACGATGAGTATTTTATCGAGCGCAAGTTGTATCCGAATGTGGACTTTTACTCCGGCATTATTTATCGTGCCATAGGTATACCTACCGATATGTTCACGGTTATGTTTGCCCTCGGACGTTTGCCTGGTTGGATTAGCCAATGGAAAGAAATGCGGGAGAACAATGAGCCAATCGGTCGGCCACGCCAGCTTTTTATCGGCAACCCACGTCGCGAATATGTACCAATTAGCAAGCGCTAATTATAAGATGTAAAAACAATAAAGCCGATCCATGAGGGTCGGCTTTGTTGTTTTAACTAAAATCAGCATGGTGCACTGACAGCCAGACTAGTCAATAATTTTTTGGGCAGATCGATAGAAATACCAAGAGCTGACGGCCATGATTACATGGCTTAAATCGAGGTGATTAAACCAAGGATGTGGCGCAAGTTGGGTTAAGTGGACAAGAGCAGCAAGTGCGGCAATACCGACAGCCACGAGCATTAATTTACTGCCCTCATGTTGTGTTTTACGGTAGATGTACCACTCAAACGAAAACACAACTACCAATAGGCCATAGGCCGCATGGGCTTCAACAAATATAAAATTGAGGGTTAGCAGCGCCAGCGTTATTAGGCTAAAAAGCTCCACGAGGTTAAGGGCTGCGAAAAACCGGCCAACCCTTGGCTTCAGAAGAGGTTGTGCATGAAAAATCGCTGCTCGCTCTAGCAAGGCTACCGAAAACATAGAAATTACCCAACCTGGCACCTTCCAAACAAAACCTAATTGTTCGATAAACCCATGTCCAATGATTCCGCCGTAGGCCGTAGCAAGCCCCATAGAAAAAAAATAGGCACGGAAAAGTGTATTGAGTTTGCCAGGGCTTTGTTTGCGTAGTTTCCAGAATGCGTACCAACACACAACGGTTACGAGTAAATCGGTAAGTACCGTTACCGGTTCATATAGCGTTATGCCGCTAATCGTTAGGCTGGTTTTTTCAAACATATTGGTTTTTTGAAGTTTTGGGGGACCAAAGGAGTTTTTTTCTAGCCATAGACTTAGGAAACAAGCATAACCTGATAGCGTGAGCCAAGCACATTGATTTCCTTAAAGATCATCTCTTTTTGTTCAAGTGCAGCCAAACTGCGCTGAACAGCCGAAGCAGCACCCAAATCGCAACGTTTTGTGCGTATGTATTTATTTAAAATAGCACGTATGACCAGTAAAATCAAGGTTTGTACGCAGTACAATAGTATAATTTCGCCCTATTGCTGCTTCATGGACATTTAAAATGGGCGAATTATCGCCCATTTTAAATGGAAATATTAGTGTATTTGGCAACCTAACTCGGTTATGAAGCCATTATTTCTTCAATTTCAGCAACTTCAATTGGGACACCAGCCATCAGGTTGACGGGGCCATTAGCCGTTATGAGTATGTCGTTTTCAATCCGGACCCCAATACCCTCTTCTTGGATATAAATACCAGGCTCACAAGTTATGACCATGCCGATATCAAGTTTGCCGTAGCGGGCTCCGATATCGTGTACATCTATACCTAAAAAGTGTCCCGTGCCATGGGGGAAATACTTCTTATAGGCAGGCCAGGCAGGTGCTTCTTTGGCGATGTCATCCCGATTAATGAGTCCAAGGCGTAGCAGTTCATCCTGCATAATGAGTGCCGATGCTTGGTTATATTCATCTAGCGTGCGACCAGGAACAAGTAGCTTAGTGGCTTCTCGGTTTACGCGTAATACCGCATGGTATATTTCTTTCTGGCGTGGACTAAACTTGCCATTTACCGGAAAACAACGCGTCATATCACCGGCATAGTTCCCATAATCTGCACCGAAATCAAGCAGAAGGAGGTCGCCGTCCTTGGCCTGTTTGTCGTTACTTACATAATGCAGCACACAGGCACTGGCTCCTGATGCAATAATGGGCTGAAAAGAATAGCCATTGGCCCGGTTACTCAAAAACTCTTTCATAATCAACCCCTCAAGCTCGAATTCCCACATACCGGGTTTTACAGACTTGAGTACCTGGTGAAAGGCCCCTGCCGTAATATTCACCGCACGTTGAATCAAGGCAATCTCGGTGGCTGATTTCCGAGCGCGTTCATACTCCATAATTTTTGCAGAACGTGCGTAGTTGTGAAGTGGGAACTGCTGTTTGATCTCTTGTACAAACAGTTGCTGTGCTGTTTGCACCGGATTACTGCTGCGGTCGTTTTCGTTGGTATTCAAGTAAATCGTATCAGCATACTTTACTAAGGTGTTCACAAGGCCTTTAAATTCTTGATTCCAATTCATTTGCTGAATGCCTGAAATACGCCTTGCTTCATCTTTCGAATGTTTATGCCCTTCCCAAACCGCAATATGAGCGTTGGTTTCTCTGGTGAAAAGTACCTCCTTATATATAGGGTTAGGACTGTCAGGATAAAGAATAAGCATGGTCTCTTCCTGATCGATGCCGGTGAGCCAAAATAACTCACTGTCCTGCCTGAAATAAAAATCAGCATCAGCATTTCTTGGAAAAACAGCACTCGACACAAAAAGTGCGATACTGTTAGGTTTCATGTGACTGATAAACCGTGCACGGTTTTCAATAAACAACTTCGGGTCGATGGCTTCGTAACGCATATATATGGTGTAATGAAAAGCTAAGTTAGGGGAGATTTTGAAAGGGTGACCCGATAAGTCTAGCTGTAATTGCACGTACAACTTAATTTTTCACCGGCATGGAAAGAGGTAGCCCGTCGTCCGTAGTCCTTGGACCATTTTGAATCGACCATCGACCAAGGACTATCAACCATGGGCCATGGGCCATCGACTGCCGACCATCAACCACCGACAACCCAGCACATTTTGATGCACCAAATCCCACCCATTGTCGGAATTCTATTACAAAACGAACAGTTCAGTGACTATCCACCCAAAAATGAGGAAATACTCAGCTTAGTAAAAGTGCGTGTAGTGTCTTTAAACAAGGTATATCCTACGAAAAGTTAGGTTTTTCCACAGCTTGAAGAATCTATTCTAAAAAAGTGGAAACACGTTTTGCAAATAATGTGGAATTAGATACCTTTGCAGTCCCTTCGAGTGGAGGGAGAATACTGTATTAGCAAAAGCGTAGAAAAGTAAGGTATGCCAACCATACAACAACTTGTAAGAAAAGGCCGGGAGCACAAGGCGGACAAAAGCAAATCGCCAGCCCTCGACAGCTGCCCGCAGAAGCGCGGCGTATGTACTCGTGTGTACACCACAACCCCTAAGAAGCCGAACTCGGCCATGCGTAAAGTTGCGCGTGTTCGTTTGGCCAAATCAGGTAAAGAGGTGAACGCATATATCCCGGGTGAGGGTCACAACCTGCAGGAACACTCTATCGTGTTGATTCGCGGTGGTCGTGTAAAAGACCTGCCAGGTGTACGTTACCACGTCATCCGTGGCGCACTCGATACATCGGGTGTGAATGGCCGCAAACAAGGTCGTTCGAAATACGGTGCGAAAGCCAAACAGGCTGCCGCTCCAACAAAAGGTGCAAAAAAGAAATAATCAGTAATAGGTCATGAGAAAAGCTCGTGCTAAAAAAAGAATCATTGAACCAGATCCGAAGTTCAATGACGTGGTAGTTACCAAGTTCATCAATAACATGATGTACGATGGTAAAAAAAGCATCGCCGCCCAGACTTTCTATGAAGCCATGGAACTGGTTGAAAAGCGTGCCAACGAACCAGGTGTTGAAGTTTGGCGCCGTGCGTTGAACAACGTAATGCCATCGGTAGAAGTGAAAAGTCGCCGTGTAGGGGGCTCTACCTTCCAAGTGCCTATCGAAGTAAATCCAAGCCGTAAATCAGCTTTGGGAATGCGTTGGTTGATTGGTTATGCCCGCAAGCGTAACGAAAAAACCATGATGGAAAAACTGGCTGGTGAAATC
>Ga0105055_10003350_pt1 | contig 24258 bp, 25 predicted proteins | sample BON03_FD_78090 | JGI IMG/M metagenome (GOLD analysis project Ga0105055, IMG submission 78090) | Freshwater microbial communities from Lake Bonney liftoff mats and glacier meltwater in Antarctica - BON-03 | ecosystem: Environmental > Aquatic > Freshwater > Ice > Glacier meltwater | place: Lake...
ACACACAATCGAAGACGTCATCCATGAAACCGGAAAAATCGTGAAGACCATCAGCTCATCCGAATGCCAAAACTATATCACAGGAGCGGGTTATGCTTCCGCCGAAAACTGAAACGCTCTAGCCTCGATTAATGGCCAAGAACCCTTTTCGCTACTTCAAAACTTCACCCGAAATCATCCAACTTGGTGTGATGATGTAGGTCAGTTTTCCACTCTCGCTTCGCAACGTAGAGGACCTGCTTCACGAGCGCGGCATTGATGTCTGCCATGAAAGCATTCGTCTCTGGGTCGATCGGTCCGGGACTTATTTCGCTCACAAGATCAGGAAGCGGCGGTCCGAAGCGATGCGCCGAAGCCCGCAATGGCAGTGGCACCTGGACGAGGTCTTCGTGAAGATCCGTGGGAAGACTCACTACTTATGGCGCGCTGTCGATCACGAGGGTGAAGTACTGGAATCCTATGTCACGAAGAAGCGCGATAAGGCTGCTGCGTTGAAATTCCTCAAAAAAGCAATGAAGCGCTATGGCCGCCCGCACATCGTCGTGACGGACAAGTGTGCTTCTTACCAGGCCGCCATGAAAGTCATCGGGAATGAACGCCGCCAGGAAACTGGGCGTCATCTCAATAACCGGGCCGAGAATTCGCACTTACCGTTCCGAAGGCGAGAGCGGGCGATGTCTCGACTCCGGCGCATGCGAATTTTGCAGAAGTTCGTTTCGATACATTCGTCAGTACACAATCACTTCAACTTCGAAAGGCACATCAGCACCAGAATCCGGTTCAAACAAAAAAGTGACGCCGCGCTTCGCGAGTGGCGCGACCTTCTCGTCGCCTAGCACCTGCCGCCCCGCAAAAAACGAAGACTGGTTCGCACGAGACTGACCGCACCGTTCTGCAATCCAAAGCGAAGGCATGCTAAGAACGGGATGCTGTCACCCGCAGAGTTCGAAATGGCAGAAAAATGAAGTCGTCGGGCGTCTACATTCTTAGGGGCACATCAACCACCTTCGCGAATAATGGAGACTGGTTCGAATTCGTCTGACACCATCCTTTCAAATAGGGGTTGTCAGCGTAAACGACACTGTCAAGGAGATTGCCAGCATGCGGTCGCCGATCGTTTCCTGTTGCCCCCCTTCGCGCTCTATCCGCCACAGCATTGTTCGCCTGAAATTCGGGCGACGGGGCAAGGAGAGACGATCTGAATTGGTTCCTTTGACAATGCCAAACCAGGGGCCGGCTCGCTATCGACGTCGGCTCTTCAGCTCTTCCAGAACATTCCGGGCGAAAAGCGTGAGCGTATCGTCGCGTGCCCCCATCACCAGGATGCGGTCTCCAGGGCGCGCCAGTTTCAGCAAGCGGTCGCCGCACGCCGCGCGGTCGCCAAGTGCTTCAGCACGCCTGCCCAGTGCATTGATATCGCTGGCCAGATCCTTGCTGGAAACCGACCTGTCAACGGTGCCGCCAAAATAGACCGGCTCGGGAATGAGCAAGATATCCTCGGCGCCCAGGTTGTCCGCAAAGCAGGCTGCGAATTCCTTCCGCATCTTGTTCAGGGGGCCAAAGCCATGCGGTTGGAACATCACAAGGACGCGTCCGGGAAAATGATTCACTGTCCGCAGTGTTGCTGCGATCTTGTCGGGGTTGTGGCCGAAATCGTCTATGATCGTGATGCCATCCACTGTGCCGACAATGTCAAACCGGCGCAGGATTCCCGTGAAGGCATTCAATGCCTGAGCGGTATCTTGCAGGGATACACCGCAGGCCATACTCGCTGCGATTGCCGCAAGCGCATTTGAAACATTGTGCCGCCCAGGCGTAGCCAGCCGGATTTCAACTTCCTCGCCGGTCCTGTGATCGCAAACCGTGAAGGAGATACGGGTGGGGGCCGGTTCAATGTCGCGGGCAAAGAGGTCGGCCGCCTCGTGTGCGAGGCTATAGGAAACGGCCTGGGGGCATTCCTGCGCCATCTGCTTCGTCTCGTCATTGTCGAGATTCAAGATCACGGTCTCCGCGCGGGCGACAAATTCGCCAAACAGAACGCGAAGTTCGTCCATCGATTTGTGATCGAGGGAGATATTGGTCACGATAGCTACGCGCGGATGATAGGCCGCGATCGACCCGTCGCTCTCGTCAACCTCGCTCACAAAAATGCCGCTCGTTCCCACCAGTGAACTTGCAAACAGCGAATCCGGAGTCTGGAAATTCTTCATCACCGCGCCGTTCATGACAGTCGGGCTCTTGCCCGCTTGGTGCAGGATCCAGCTGATCATGCCAGTGGTCGTCGACTTTCCGCTGGTTCCAGCCACACCGATACTGCAAGCAGCCGCATTGAAGAGTTCCGAAAGAAGTCGCGCGCGGCTCTTGCGCGTCGCGCCGACTTTGATCGCAGCCGCCATGTCGGGAACGGTGTCTTCAATGGCGGCAGAAGCCACGACGATCTGGTCGCGACCGACGAGCGCGCTGCCATCCTGAGGATGTAATCTGATCCCCCGGCTTCGCAAGAATTCAAACTTTTCGGGCGTTCGGCCCTGATCGAGCGAACGGTCCGATCCTTCGACAATGTTTCCCTGGTCCAGCAGGATCAGCGCCAGCGGCAGCATGCCGCTGCCACCGATGCCGCAAAAGAAGTAGTGTTTATGATTCTTCATGGAGTTCATTCTAACTGCGATTGGCCGAAATGTGTAAGCTCGTGCTCTGGAGGACGGAATGACCCAAAGAAGATTGAGAATTGGTGTTGTCGCGCCCGGCAGGGCAATCGACGCACATATCGAGGACAAAGTAAGGGCCGTGGCCATCGAAACCTATGGCAACGAGCGTCTTGAACTGATCTTTCATCCCCAATGCTTCCTCCGCTCGGGTCACTTCGCCGGGCCAGACTCGGCGCGCGCAGAGGCTTTCGTTGAAATGGCGAATGATCCGGAACTGGATGCCGTCTGGTTTGCGCGTGGCGGGTATGGATCTTGTCGTCTCTTGGATATCGCCTTTGACGACCTGGATCATGCGGCCCGACGCAAGACTTTTCTAGGCTACAGCGACACCGGAAGTCTCTTGGCGCCTCTGTACAGGGACTCCATTGGCACAGTCGCGCACGGTCCCATGCCCGCAGACATTACCAGGCCTGGCGGCGAGGCGGCCATCCTGCGGGCCTTGGACTATCTCCTCGGCCGCGATGACAGTGACGCGCTTGAGCCATCGACGCGGGCACCCGGGCAGTACGCTGCCTTCAATATTACCGTACTTGCGAATCTGGTCGGCACCCCCTGGGTGCCGAACCTTACAGGCCACGTTCTGATGCTCGAAGACGTCGGTGAGTATCACTACAGCCTCGACAGAATGCTGTTCAACATCACCTCAAATCCCGATGTGCGCAATGTCGCAGGCATTCAGCTTGGGCGCTGCAGCGCCATTCCGGAAAACGACATCGACTTCGAAGCGACCGAAGCGGAAATCGCTGAGTACTGGTGCGTTCGCAATTCTATCCCATATCTGGGCCGCGCAGATATCGGGCACGACGTGGAAAACAAGATCGTAGTCTTCGGAACGCGAAGCTAGGCGCGTGTTGCCAGGACGGTACTGTCGGGGTATTATCAATTCAAACGACCTTGAGGTGATCGATCTCGGTGAGTAGCCTCATCCCATGTCGAAAAACCCGTTCCGCTACTTCAAAACCTCTCCCGAGATCATCCAGCTTGGCGTACTGATGTACGTCAGGTTTCCACGATCCCTGAGAAATGTGGAAGACCTTCTGCACGAACGCGGGATCGATATCTGCCATGAAAGCGTCAGCCTCTGGGTGGAACGGTTCTGCACCTGCTTCGATCACAAAATCCGGAAGCGGCGCTCAGAGTCGATGCGGCGGAGCCCGCAGTGGCGCCGGCATCCAGATCAGGTCTTCGTCAGCCGAAGGCAGGGCGCAGCCAAGATCCGGGGTGAACGATACTATCTCTAGCATGCCGTGGACCAGGAAGTGGAAGTCCTTCAATCGTTCGTTACAAAGAAACGTGACAAGGTTGCGGCGCTGAACTTCCAGAAGAAAACAATGAGGCGATAGAAAAATCCCGAGGTCGCAGTAACGGACAAATGCCCATCCTGCCGGGCCGCAATGCAAGTCAATGGAAATGAACGGCGCCGGGAAGCCGGACGCCGTCTCAACAATCGCGCTGAGAATTCTCACTTATCATTTTGAAGACGGGAAGGGCGTTGTCTCGATTCCGGCGCATGCGACGTTTGCAGAAGTTCGTCAAACTCCATTCGTCAGTGCACAACCACTTTAGCTGCCTAGCACAACCAGGAAACCAGCTGCGACTGCAAATATCACGATACTGATGACCATGGAGATCAGCGAAGGCATCTTGATAAACGTGGCCTTGCTTTGCTCCCCCAGACGCTGAAAAAGTTCGGGCCATGTATAGCTGACAAAATCACCCTGGCTCATCATCGAAGTCAAAACACCGGCATCGTCAACAATAGGCAAGTGCCGGAACCGCTCGTTCGACATTATCCGCAACCAGTCGAGCAGGTTGTCTTCTGCCTTGGCGACCTTCAGCTCCGTGGTCATGATCTCCGAAAGCCGCGTGGCACTGGGATCTTTATGTTTGGCCAGCAGCCGGCGCATAAGATCTCGTTCAGTCACAATTCCGACCGGCTTGTTCGCCGAGTCGACGATCACGACTGCGCCGTAATTTTTCTCGCTCATTACGGCGACGGCGTCCAATACCGGCGTGTCCTTGTCAAAAGACAACACCAAGCTCTTGCTGCGATATTCCGGCCGGTCTTTGATTTTCATGTAACTGTTTCCTTTGATTCAGATTTGGCGCATTTCGCGACCTGTGGAATAGTGTTTTTCACATTGCTGGTGCAAAGACGATCTTGACCGAGCTCGTCCAAATGGAAGGTCAATGGGCTTTATAGAGCACTCGGACATGCGCTACAAACATGTTATGATAGCTTGATTATTTTCCGGCGGCACCCCGCCGCGTTGCCTTCAGGTAGCCCGGTGAGGCACAATGTTTGTCGGGATGCTCGCGATGCTCACAATCTACCTGGACCTGCTTATCGCAGAACAAGTAGGTCTCTCGCAAATCGCGCCTCGCGCCAGATGCTTCCTGAATAGTCGTGCGGCCACCGGCGCCAGACTGCGAGGGCGCCTTGCGCAGAGATGTCAGCGCCGGGGAAGGCGTACCGGAATGAGCGCCAGCTTGGGCTGAGTGCCCAATGAGAGAAGTATAGCAAAGGCGCTGACCAACAGGTCCCGGGCATCGTCAACCATGCCATCGGTGTCCAGCATTCGGGCCTGCTTTGCGCACATCTGGGCCAATAGGCGATTGTCATATTGCTCGTTCATCGCGTCTCTCCGCTCTGTTTCGATCAATTTACGAGCCGTAGCAGGCGATGGATCAGATGGCGCGTCAGAGTGCCGCAAGTTTGCGCGCCTTGACCTGTGATCCGGAGCGGGATCGCGATATCTGCCCGGCTGGCAAAGAACGCGTTGGCATTGTCAAAGGAAACGATATTGCTAGTGTATGATAGCCGATTGTTTCCTGTTGCTCGTCTCCGCACTGTAGCTGCCACAGGATCGTTCGCCTGAAATTCGGGCGACGAGGCAAGGAGGGACGATCTGAATTCGTTCCTTTGACAATACCATGGAGACCGGTTTGCATGCGTCTTACAGCACCCGCCCAACAGCCTCTCAGCACCGCGGCAGCAGCTTGGGCAGCCGAAATCGTGCAAGGAGCGACTGATCAGGATAAACGCCCTCTCCTCGGATGCGCAACCGGCGTTTCAGGTTGAACGGCCTCATTCGATGTCTACACTGGCACGCGGCAGCAGGGTGAAAGCACGTGGATAATCTATTGAGACAATTACCACAGATGCAAGCGCTCCTTGAAACAGCGCACATCGGGGCTTTACTTCAGACCTATACGCGCCCTGAAGTTACGCAGGCGCTTCGGTCGACGCTTCAGGCCCTGCGCAGTGGCGTCCGGTCGGGTCACATCACGAGCCTGCCTGACTTCGAGAGCGAAACCTTTGCCACCAGCCTGGTCAGTTCGATAGAAGCAGGGCGTCAGCCGAATATGCGCAGCGTTATCAATGCGACAGGCATTATCATTCATACTAATCTGGGCCGTGCCCGCCTCGCGCCTGAAGCGCTGGCCGCCATGCAGGCAATGGGGGCAAACTACTCAAACCTCGAGTTCGACCTTCATGCCGGAAAGCGTGGCTCGCGCTATGCCCATGTCGAAGACCTCATCTGCGAGCTGACGGGCGCTGAAGCCGCTCTCGTCGTGAACAATTGCGCTGCGGCTGTCTTGCTCAGCCTGATGGCCACTGCGCAGGGTAAGAAAGTCATCGCGTCACGTGGTGAACTGATCGAAATTGGTGGTGCTTTTCGCCTGCCTGACGTCATCGAGCAAAGTGGTGCAATCCTCAAGGAAGTCGGCTCTACAAACAAAACCCGTGCCTCAGACTATGAGCGTGCTATAGACAGCGAAACGGCTGTCCTCTTAAAAAGCCACACAAGCAATTTCCGCATCGTCGGATTCACGTCTGCACCCAAGCGCGAAGACCTAGCCCAGCTTGCGCGCAATTCAAACACCATCCTCATGGAAGACCTCGGCAGCGGTGTCCTGATAGACCTTTCCGCCTATGGTTTGCGCGATGAACCTGTCGTATCGGACATCCTGAAATCAGGCGTCGATCTTGTCATGTTTTCTGGTGACAAATTGCTCGGCGGTCCCCAGTCAGGTATCATTGCCGGGCGCGCCCATCTCGTGCGCAGCTTGAAGTCTCATCCGCTCTGCCGGGCTGTGCGCATTGATAAACTCTCGCTCGCGGCGCTCGAGGCAACACTCCGGCTCTACCGGGAACCTCACGATCCTTTCCAAAGCGTGCCTGTACTGCGGGCCATCGCACAAACCGTCGGCGAAGTTCGCGCGCGAGCCGACCGGCTCGCCGACGCGCTCATTGCATCAGGTCTCGAAGACGTGACCGTTGCGAAGAGCGTAGCCTATGTCGGCGGAGGGTCTCTCCCCCAGCAAGATCTGGAAAGCTATGCCGTCTGTGTATCTGCACCGTCTTGTACCGCGGATGCGCTTGTCGCTGCCCTGCGCGCCGCCCAGACTCCCATCATCGGTCTCATCAGGGATGACCGCTTCGTCATGGACGCCCGCACGCTCAATGATGAAGATCTGCCCATTATCATGCATGCGTTTCGCGGACTGCGCGCTCGATGAAAACCTGTCCCGTCATCGTGATCGGACATGTCGATCACGGAAAAACGTCACTGGTGCGTGCGCTCACAGGCATTGAAACTGATAGGCTACCAGAGGAAAAGGCGCGGGGGCTCTCCATCACTCCAGGCTTTGCTTACCGGCAGTGTGGCGATGTCATGATCGACTTCATCGACGCTCCCGGTCATGAAGACTTCGTCCGCGCCATGGTCTCCGGCGCATCTGGTGCCCGCGCAGCACTCATTGTCATATCCGCAGTAGAGGGCGTCCAGGCACAAACCCTGGAACACCTTCAGATTGCTGAATCCCTCGGCATCCATGAGGGCATTGTCGCCATCACTCATGCGGACCGGCTTTCCAAAGGTGAATACGCTGCCTGCGAAGCCGGGCTGCGCGCCGCACTGTCAGACACACGATTTTGCGACGCGCCATTCATCTTCTGCTCTTCCACAACTAGGGAAGGGTTAGGCGCGTTCAGCGATGCATTGGAGCAACTTGGCATTCGGTCAAACAGCAGAGTACCCGTTTTTGCCGCCTTCCTTCCAGTCGATCGCGTATTCGTTGCAGAAGGGTATGGCACGGTTGTTACTGGGACACTGCATGGCGGATCGATAAACGTTGATGATGCCCTTGTCCTTGGTCCCAAAGCGCAATCCATAACCATCCGCGGGATACAAGTGCGTGGTCAAAAATCATCTCAAGCCAATGCCGGCGAGCGTACCGCGCTGAACCTGCGAGGTATCTCCGCCCATCAAATCAAGCCGGGTGACATCCTGCATCCACCGAATGCATTCGTTCCCTCCGTCCAATGTGATGTTTCAATCAGCCTGTCCCCCCGCGCCAGCCGCCCCGTCAAACACATGGAGCAGGTGCGGATTTTATATGGCACCGCCCATGCTGTCGCGAGCGTTCGCCTCTATGACGGCAAGCAATTGAACCCTGGCACATCGGCCGTTGCCCAGCTTCGCCTCCCTACGGCCATCACCACTTATGCGGGCCAGCATGCAATCATCCGCAGCCTTTCGCCAGCGGAGACCATCGGCGGAGCAATCATACTCGACCCCCTGGCGCCCGCGAACAATGCCCAAAAAAAGCGACGGCTTGAAACCCTCAAATCAGCTTGGTGCGGCGACACCTCGGGTATCGCATCAGCTCTCGCCCGCGAAAATCTGGGGATCGCGCGCATCGCAGACATCTGCCGCCTTGCACGTAGCCCTGCTGCAAAAGTCCGCACGGAATTGGGCGCGATGTTTGTGGACGTGACGGACACTCTTGTCGCGGTGTCATCCACTGTCGAAGAGGTCAAGGAAAGTTATATCGCGCGCCTTCAATCCTGTCATGAGGCATGCCCGCTCAAGCCACTGACCCCGCGTGCTCACATGCGCGTCCCGCACACGGCATGGGAACTGATCGAGTTTGTCGAGGGGCTGCTCGTTTTGGATGGAAAGTTGGTTCTTTCCGGTGCGGACGTGGCCTTGCTCACTCACGCTCCCCTCAATCATCTGACAGCACAATTACAAGAACGCATGGCCAGCATAATCGCCAAATTGAAGGAATCGGCTCTTGCCCCTCCAGCGTCAGATTCACTCCTCATAGATCCAGTCGACGCTGACCTGCTGGCCCTTCTTATTCACGAGGGAACGGTCATTCGCCTGAACAATGTCTCACTCAAGCAGTCTCTCGTGTTTCACTCCTGCGCCATCGCTGCGGCCATCAGAACACTCAAGTCCAGCTATCCGGGTCAGACCGCCTTTTCGACGGGAGAGGCTCGCGCGACCCTGAAGACAACCCGCAAGTTTATTGTACCCATCCTCGAGCATCTCGATTCGCGTGGCGCTACAGTCCGCATTGGCGACGCGCGCTATATGGCTGACGATTGACGCGCCGCTGGCTGCCGCTAACGTCTGCTGTTCATGGAGGTGACTGGAGTCTGGTGGCTTCCCTGGTCTTCAAAACCATGGACGCGTCGTCAAGACGTGTGGTGGGTTCGATTCCCATCCACCTCCGCCAGCCCCAGCGTCACCCTAGACAAAACCTGTCTCTCCTCCCCAATATGAAATGAAACAAGCGCGCGAGAATCCATGGCGGACACCAAACCGAATTTCTCTCTGAAATCCCTTGCCGGCGACATCCATGCTTTCCCTGGCGACGGGCCGCATCTCGTCGTTTTCGTCAAGGAAGACTGCGAAACCTGCAATACGGCCGCGCCGGTCGTAGAGGCCTTCCACAAGGCGTACGGTGACAAGTTGCGCGTGCTGATGGTGGGGCAATCGGGGGCGGACAATGCTACCCTGAAAGAACGCCATCATCTCACGCTTCCGATCATGGATGATGCGACTTCTCAGGTTTCATTCGACTGGGAAATCGAGATCGTGCCGTCCGTATTCTGGATAGACGCCGATGGCACAGTGCAAACCCATTTCGAGGGTTTCGTTCGCGAAGAGTGGGAGAAACTGAGCGCAGATTTGGCCCAGCGCCTGGATATGCCTCAAGCCCAGATCGACTGGGAAAGCCTTCCGGTGTGGCGTCCCGGTTGCGGATCCAAACATCTCTATCCTGAAATATACGACAAGCTTCGCGCCAGCGCGGCGGGCAGTGACATGCTCGCTCGCCGAATCGAGATCGCTCCGGCAGATGATGTCATAGAGTTCATGTTTGATCAGGGCTTTTCAGATGGCCTGCCGCTCGTGCCGCCAACACCTGAACGCGTTCTCCGAATGCTCGAAGGAACGCACCGCTCCGGGCAAGATCTCATCGCGACCGTTCCTCCCAATATGGGTGAAGCGACAGTGGAAAAGATTGCCATCAATGCGGTCATGGCTGGCTGCAAGCCGGAATACATGCCGGTCATCATCGCGGCTCTGGAAGCCGTCTGCACTGACGCGTTCAATATTCACGGCGTCACCGCCACCACGATGGGAGCGGCGCCCGTGATCGTCGTTAATGGTCCCATCCGTGACAGGATCGGTATGAACAAGGGCCTCGGCGCGCTCGGGTCCGGTAACCGCGCCAACGCGACGATCGGCCGTGCCTTGCGCCTCATCGTCGGCAATGTGGGCGGCGGTAAGCCCGGCGGCGTCGAGCGCTCTACGCTTGGCAATCCGATGAAATACACGATGTGCTTTGCGGAAAACGAAGAACGCTCTCCGTGGCCGCCGCTTCACGTTGAACGCGGCTTCAAGAAAGAGGATTCGGTCGTTACGGTCTTCGCCATGACAGGCGGCCCTGTCCATATCGTTGACCAGGAATCGCGCAAGCCCGAACAGGTCGCCGGGTCTATCGGATTGGGACTGGAGGGGGTGTTTCTGCCGAAATTGAGAAACTTGCCAATCGACGCACTTCTCGTTGTGTGCCCGGAGCACATCGACACGCTGATGAGTGAAGGAGATTACACCAAGGATCGGCTACGCGCCCGGATCCAGGAAGTGACCCGGCGCCCCTTGAGCGAGATGGTTGCCGACGAAATGTCCGGCGCAGGCATCCCCAAGGCAACCGCCGAAAAAATGGGCGCGGGGAAGCTCAAGACTGAAGTGCCGAAATTCGCGGGTCCGGAATATATTCATATTGTCGTCGCAGGATCTGATGCAGGCAAGTTCAGCTCTGCTTTCCATGGGTGGGCGACCGGCGAAATCGGGTCGCAATCGGTGTCGCGCAAGGTCGATTTAGGCTAGAGACAAGCTCCCAAACAGGTATGATCAAAAAACAAGCGAGCAGAAGAAGGTTGGAACATGACAACAATCCTCGACCCCACTGACGAACGAAAGCCGGTGGCACGTCAGATCACCGCGAGAGCGGGAGCGCTCAAAGGCACCGTTGGCCTGCTCGACATCCGCAAGCCCCGGGGCAATGTCTTGCTTGATGAGCTTGAGCGCCAGCTCACAGCCGCAGAACCGGGCATTGTCGTGAAGCGCTATTCGAAGCCAACTTTCACTAAACCATGTCCTGATGACCTGCGGCGCGAAATCGCGAGCGAAGTGGACTATGTTATCGAGGCTTTGGCTGATTGAGGTTCCTGTACGACGTGCAGTCTGCACGACACAGTCTGGTTTGAAATCCAGGGAATCCCATCGGTCTCCATCGCTTCGTCCGAATTCGAGGAAGCTGCCAATTTTCAGCGCAGTGCTCTTGGCATGGAAGACGCCCGCTATGTCCTCGTCCCACATCCTATTCAGGATGCTACGGATGATGAAATGCGAACCAAAGCAAAAAATGTACTCACCAGCATCATTAGTGCGCTGACAAAGTAACAAAGTGGGCTGGAAACGCACTTCTGAGCAGCATTTTAAGGTGCACTGAGGTTGAGGTGATTAATCCAGGTGTTTAACCTCGGCAAATGAGCAAAAACCCGTTTCGCTACTTCATGCTTACTTGCCCGAATCTGGTCGTGCCAACCAAGGAATTGCACAATGGCAGACGATGAACACGGCTGCGCTGGCAGTGTCAGGGCAAACGGCCTTGAGGCGTAGGGCGGGGGCGTTTAGCCTCAGAAAATGGTCAGGAACCCGTTTCGCGGCGTTGTGAGAGATCGCGTTTCGGATTTGCAAAAGTGGCCGGTGGATTCATAGACTTGGCGTTGTGCTGTGCGACAAGTCCCGGTACGCGGAAGCCACCGATCCCGGTCTTCAGAGAGCGGCTAGTTTCACGTTGCTTTTCCAAGCGGGACATCTGCTCCTCCAATGGTCATTACCAAATTGGCCTGGGGGCGACGAAACCATTTTTCAAATTGAACAAATATCTCGTGTTGATAGGAAAAAGTTATCCTGCGGCCGGTGCGACATTAAGTGGTATTCGCTCTAAGAACCGAACGGCAATTCGCATCTATCTCAGGCGCTGCGAGATGTCGCCGTGTTCAAGCTGTTGAAAAGTAATATTGCCGGGTGAGAATATTACTCCGGTGCTGCGCGATCGGGAGAACGGTCCGAAAGCTTTTGTCCTGGTGGTTGGCAGCCTAAATGCGCCGCATCGATATAAGAAAACCCTATGAAGACCACACAATAATTCGAATATTATTATCCGCATTTCTGGATATCCTGTTCACTGAAGGAGCCGAACAGGAGATCCGATCATGACGATATTCGCTAAAGATGTGTTCCAGTTGCCTCCGCAAGATCAGCTTGCCAAGCATGACCGGGGCTGCGACCCGTTAGTTTTCCGATCCGGGACGTCCGCGACCAGGGTCGCGGCCGGTGCGGATCAAAAAGGAGCCGCAGCGCGAGAGTCGATCGGCTTGGGGGACTCCAATGTATGGGACTTGATTGCCGTATGGGATGGCTCTATTGAGGCCCTGCAGTATCATATCGAGTCTTTGATAAGCTGGGGTCCGTTCGAACTCACCGCTATTTCAGAGTCTTTTGTAGATGCGGACGACCATAGACTGGTGGCTTGCAGGTTCAGGTATTTCGGCCCTGAACGCGAAAAGGAAAATCTTGTTCGCAGTTTTCATGTTGCTGTCGCCCGCCTGACAGATTGGCACGTATTTTGAGACCGTCGCACGAAGTCGACTCCGATCCATCCTGATGTGAGTACCTGTAGGGTACGAATGAACGCAGACTCAAGTCCGGGACCCGAAACACCCAACATGAAAACAGTCATTGGCCTCACTTGGCGCGCTGCCAAGCGAGGCTCTTTTTTGAGCGCAAACTGGAGCATGAAAACCCAATGGACCTGATGCTGGCTACCTTGTTGTCGCCAATGGTATTGTTCTTTGTGCTGGGGCTTTCAGCAGCCCTGCTCAGATCACAGATGACAATTCCTGAAGCCTTTGCAAAAGGGCTCGCGATCTACCTGATGATGGCGATTGGCCTCAAAGGAGGCGTAGAGATGTCGAAGAGCGACTTCTCTTTTCAGGTTTGGGCAGTCCTGGCTGCGGGCATAGTCCTGTCCTTCTGCTTGCCTGTCATAGCCTTTGCGTTTCTGCGCCGGACCAGCAAGATGGACCGGATTGATGCTGCTGCAACCGCTGCTCACTATGGATCCATTTCGATCGTCACGTTTGTCGCGGCGACACAGTTTATCAAGTCGGCCGGGCTCGAGAGTTCGGGCTACATGGTTGCAGTTGCTGCACTCATGGAGGCGCCTGCGATCATCACAGCGTTGATTCTGGCGCAGCGGGGCCAGAAGAAGGCGCCGTCGGTGGCGGGCTCGGAATCGGGCGAGCTTTATCGTGAAGTCCTCCTCAATGCTTCTATTGTGGTTCTGGTTGGTGCGCTGGCCATAGGATGGGTGACGGGAGAATCGGGCATGGAGCGGATTGCGCCCTTCTTCGTTGATCCCTTCCAGGGCGTTCTCTGCCTCTTCCTTCTGGACATGGGGCTTTCTGCAGGCAGAGGGCTGCGGCAGGGCTGGCGCCAGTTGGATTTCAGTGCCGTTGCATTTGGTTTGTATATGCCACTCGTGTCAGCGACCCTTGGCGGAGCGATCGCCTGGAGCCTCGGAATACCGGCAGGCGATACGGCGCTGCTCATGGTGCTGGCGGCCTCGGCGTCCTATATCGCGGTTCCGGCCGCGATGCGGCTTGCGATGCCCAAGGCCAAACCATCGATTTATCTCACACTATCGCTTGGGGTGACCTTTCCGTTCAACCTGGCGGTCGGAATACCGCTCTACCTCTATTTCGCGAACCTGATTCAAGGCTGAGGATGACAACGTGCACGAAAAAATCCGACTGGAATTGATCATAGAGCGCATGGCGCTTAAGCGGGCTTGCCGAATTCTCGAAACGGCAGGCGTCTCTGGCTATACAGTGTTGCCAGCACTTTCCGGGTATGGCCGAGGAAGCCGATGGCAACGTGACAGGGATTTGTCGGCCAGTCAGGACATGGTCGTGATCATTTCCATTAGCGATGAAGCACCGATCCGGAATGTCTTGTTAGAACTCCACGAACTGCTCGATCAGCATATCGGCATCCTGAATACATCTCGGGTTGAGGTCCTGAGGCCTGATCGCTTTTAGGTGGTTTCTCCGCCGGGTGCCGGTTGGACGCAGACAGTTTAGTGGGCGGAACAACTCTATCTGGATATAGTAAATTTGTATCGAGACGATCAAAACATGCGATTTGAAGGATGGCTCCTGCAGTCCATTTCCTCAAGAACAACAACAAGCGGTTCGTCCGCTCTTCTGGGGTATTTTAAATGCAGATTTTGACATCTCGTTCGACGTATATGGGCGGTGCCGCGAGTTTTCTCGCGCTTGCGCTCGCGGGCTGCACCACTCTCTCCCCGCAGGGCGCAGAGGCACCTCAGTCGGAGGCAGTCTTGGTCGAGCTGAATGAGGCGGAGCCAACAATGGTCATGAACGACGTCGCGCCTGCAGCAGCGGACCTGTGTTTGGCGTCGGGGCCGCAAACGCCCCGGGATATTGCAAGCGCTTACGGTCTCAACCCGATCAAGTTTGCAATCGCGCCAGCGCCTGAGGCACTGAACCTCTGTAATATTCACACGCATACCAATGCAGAGCACAAAGCTCCGGGCTTTAATGTTTACGCTGGCGATGGACCAACGGGCGGCTACCGGTGCAACGAAACAGACGAGCTGACAGAGGCCGAAATGGTCGATCCTGCCAACGGTGAGGGAGCGTTCAGCGGCGTCAAGCCAGGTGACACAATTGAAGTGCATTGGGTCTATTCATCTTGCGATGTGGCTCCAGGCGAGGGCTTGGGGTCGTGTCTGAGCGACACGTGCGAAAATCCAACCTTGCGCGTCGAAGCGCAGGCGTTTCAAGTCGTCAACGACGCATCGGCGATCGATTTCAATGACTATGTGTACGAGAATACGGTCGTTGATGGGTTTCACCAGCCAAAGAACTTGCCAGCTGGAACGGGAACTCCGGTTGTCTTCCGTGGATCAACGACGGGCCCAAGCTACGATCAGTCGACATGCTCACCTTTGCAAGTGACCTGGAGTGTTCGCCCCATGTGTGCCCGCGTCGACATCAGTTCCCTCAATGAGTGGGCATCCAAGGGCAATGTATTCAATGAGACCAAGTCCCACGGTGTGCGCGCGCTTGTGACCGCACCCGAACTGTTGTCGCAGATCGAGTAGTTCGTCGGATATCTTTCACGAACGGGCAGGTCAGTCGACCTGCCCGCACACTTTTCTTGGAGTAGGGACACCTGCCTTGTTCGGGAATCGAAGCTTCAGTTTCGTCTCGGGTTTGGTGCAACCCTCCGTTCGCCAGTTTGGTGTACGGGGATACCGACACGCAGGCCGGAGCCTCCGCCGCCCTCACGGGGCCGGTTTCCGCGAACGGCAGTTGCTGGTCTGATCGCGTTCCATTGAAGGCGCCGCGTTCAGAAATTGTGTCCAACGAACTGTTTGTTGAGTTGAACGACGCGGACTGGGGGCAGGAAAGTGGTATTGATCGGAATGGGGCCTTTGTAGGTTGTGGCAGGACCGTGTTCCCAACGGTCCGGATCGAGGTGGGATACCTCAGAAAATTGTATCGCATACGTACGGATGATCAACAGAATCGCGTTCTATCCAATTTTCTCTCACCACTAGACTTTGAAATTCTCTCTCAAAAAAAACCGGCAGGCACGTGATGGCCTGCCGGAGGGGAGAGAGGTGTGTCCTGCGCCTAGCGGCGCAGAAACCGGTTGGGATCCATCGGTTTGGGCGAGACGACCGCTCTGGGCTGCCTCTGGGGGAGTTTCACCCGGCTCCGTGGATCCTTTTGGGGAAGAGCCGAAAACAACATCACAAAGTCTGCGTCAGACAGCATGGGAACGTCCTTATGCGCCGAGCGGCTGGGCATACCGTCGTTTGCGACGGGCGCGCCAGTGACGACGTTCCATACGCTTGGCGCAATCCTCGCTCTTGGGAGACGCAGCGAGCGTGAGGATATTCTCTGTGTAGCCACCTTGCCCGGTGGGTCGGGAGGGAGGGGCTTTTCTTGTCATTTCGGTCTCCTTTTTTCGAACCGTCTATTCGGTTCAGGATTGAAATAGACATAATTGTATATTAGTTCCAATATTACTATTCGTTCGAGTTAATAGAGAAAGACTATATTGTGCGCCCAACTCTCAGACAGATGCAGTACCTGGTTGCGATCGCCGACACCGGCAAGTTTGGTGAAGCTGCCAAGCTCACCAATGTCAGTCAGCCGAGCATGTCGGCCCAGATAGCGGAAATGGAAGCTCAGCTCGGCGCTGTGCTGATAGAGCGTGGTCGCCAGCAGGCATTTTTGACACCGATCGGTGAGGAAGTTGTCCGCCGCGCCCGGCTGCTTTTAAGGGATGCCGAGGACCTGAAGTCGGTGGTTCGTGCCGATGCGCAGGATCTGACGGGGCGCATCCGGCTTGGTGTCCTGCCAACAATTGGCGCCTATCTTTTGCCCTCAGTGACGCGTCATCTTCACTCAGAGCATCCCGATTTGCGCCTGATCGTGCGCGAAGAGCGCACAATCGATCTTGAGCGTCATTTGCATGACGGGCATTTTGATGCGGTGATTTCAACGGTTGAAGACCATTCTGACGTCGATCACGAATTCCTGTTCCAGGAAGATCTGTGGGTCTGTGCTGCGCCGGACGATCCATTGGCTCAAAAGACGGGTGATGTGTCCCTTGCGGATCTTGAAGGGCGCACCCTGCTCACGTTGGGCTATGGTCATCGTCTCAATCTGATCATTCAGTCGCTGGCGGAGGTCTCGGGGGCGCACGTGAACTCAGAGTATGAGGGCACAAGTCTTGATGCGATTCGGCTAATGGCAGAAATGGGTGTCGGCATCGCCGTTTTCCCCAGCCTATATGCTCTTATTGAAGCGCGCCGGGATCCCGATCTTATCATCCGGCGCATCAATGACACGCGTGCCAGCAGGCAGATTTCTCTGATCTGGCGGATGACCTCGCCTCTCGCCAGCCGCCTGCGTTTGCTGGCTGGGGAGCTTCGGGAGGCTGCCGGGTCGATCCTTCACAAGGTGCCTGCGCGGCGGAAGCGTTAGTTTCGGCTCAATTTCAGGCCTTGGCTGTGGCAAACCGACAAAGATAGTAAAAAGCTATTGGGTCGATGAAGATAATGAATTTGAAACAATGCCAACCATGGGCGATCTCTAGTCTTGGATTCGCACGAGGAGACATTGGAATGAACTGGTTGGACGACATGTTTTCGGAGCTCTCGAAAGCCATGACTGGCGATGACCGGCGAGAGCCGCGCAAGGTCCGCAGCCATGACGACCGACGGGACAAAGCATTCGGCGAAAACGATCGCGCTAGTAGGTTCGAAAGATCAAAATCCCGGCGTCGCCGGCGTGAGGACTTTTCCGAATGGGATTAAACCCTGGTGAGATCATCCTGGAAATTGGTTTCATCTGACGGATTCGCGGCGGATCTTTCTCGCCGCAATTCTTGATTGCGCCCTTTCTACGCAATGCCCCCATTCCTTCAAAGTGATACGATATGACCTTCGTAATTTCCCGTATACAGAACTTCATGAAACTGGAGTCGTCAGCTGGAATACTGCTGATCCTTGCCGCGCTTGCGGCACTCCTCGCCAGCAATTCGTTCCTCCTCGATCATTACAAGGGGTTGTTGCAAACTCCCGTTTCAGTGCAGGTCGGCGGCCTTGAGATCGCAAAACCATTGATCCTGTGGATCAATGACGGCTTGATGGCGATCTTCTTCTTCCTGATTGGTCTGGAGATAAAGCGCGAGGTCCTTCAGGGGGAACTCTCCAGTCTGGACAAGGCCGCCCTGCCTATCGTCGCGGCGATCGGGGGAATGGCGGTGCCTGCCTTGGTGTATCTGGGTATAAACATGAACAGCCCGGAGTCGCTGCGAGGCTGGGCCATTCCGGCTGCGACCGATATCGCGTTTGCGCTGGGTATCCTGATGCTCCTCGGCAGCCGGGTTCCTGTTTCGCTTAAGATCTTCCTGCTCGCGATCGCGATCATTGATGACCTTGGGGCGATCTTGATTATCGCGATGTTCTATACGTCCAACCTGTCACTTTTGGCGCTCGGACTCGCCGCGCTCGGTGTCGTTGCCTTGATCGGATTGAACCGATCAGGTGTGAAGGTCACCACGCCTTATTTGCTGATAGGCTTGTTTGTCTGGGTTTGCGTTCTCAAGTCAGGTGTCCATGCAACGCTGGCTGGCGTGTTGACGGCACTCCTGATTCCGATACAGGGTCGGACAGCTGAAGAACAATCCCCGCTGCATAAGCTAGAGCACGACCTGCACCCGTGGGTGGCCTTTGGCATCCTGCCAATCTTTGCTTTCGCAAATGCAGGCGTCTCTCTCTCGGGTATTGGTTTTGAAGACCTCTTGGCGCCGTTGCCGCTCGGAATCGCGCTTGGTCTCTTCTTTGGCAAACAGCTGGGGGTATTTGGTGCCACAGTCCTCGCCGTCAGAACGGGAATTGCAAAGCGACCGGAAGGTACCTCCTGGGCCCAACTCTATGGGGTCGCATGCCTGACCGGGGTCGGGTTCACAATGAGCCTCTTTATTGGAACGCTCGCATTCGAATCAGACGTACTTCTCGATCAGGTGAGGATTGGCGTGCTGTCCGGGTCTGTCCTTTCCGCAGTGACTGGCGCGGCGGTGCTTTGGTTCGCTTGCCGTGCCGGCGAGTACCCACGGATGGCATCGGTTGCCTCGTCGTGACGACGGTATTGTCAGGGCAAACGCCTTGAGACGCGGAGCAGGGGCGTTTAGCCTCGGCAAATGAGCAAAAACCCGTTCCGCTAGTTTAAAACCTCACCCGAGATCATCGAGCTTGGCGTATTGATGCCGCTGTCTCTGCGCAATGTCGAAGACCTCCTGCACGAGCGTGGGATCGACATTTGCCACGAAAGCGCCCATCTCTGGGTCGATCGCTTCGGTGCTTTCTTCGCACACGATCCGGAAACGTCGATCGGAGTCGATGCGGCGTAGCCCACATTGGCAGTGGCACTTAGATGAGGTCTTCGTGAAGATTAGAGGCGAACGACATTGCCTCTGGCGAGCTGTGGATCATGAAGGCGAAGTCCTGGAATCTTACGTCACACAGAAACGGGACAAAGCCGCAGCATTGAAATTCCTAAAAAAAGCAATGAAGCGATACGGCAATCCAAATGTCGTCGTGACGGACAGATGCCCCTCACATCGTGCGGCAATGAAAGTGATCGGCAGCGAGGGGCGCCAGGAGACTGGCCGGCATCTCAATAATCGCGCTGAGAGTTCGCCCTTACCGTTCCGAAGACGGGAGAGGGCCATGTCACGATTCCGGCGGATGCGAAGTTTGCAGAAATTCGTCTCGATCCATTCGTCAGTGTACAATCACTTCAACTTCGAAAGGCATATAAATTCCAGAATCCGGTTCAAACAAAACGAGACGCCGCTCTTCGCGAATGGCGCGACCTTGTCGTCGCCTAGGACCTGCTGTCCCGCCAATAAAGGAAACTGGTTCGCATTAGACTGACACCAACCCCAGAACGTCGTTCCTGCATGACCTATTCGTGAGACTCTACAATTGGCTCAAGGAAATGCGCTAGGTTTCTGGCGATGATTTTCACGCCTTGCGCGGTCGGATGCAGCCCGTCGGTCTGAAGAAGCTCTGGCTTGTCTTGGACACCGGTCATCAGTGATGGATAGTATTCGAGGTCAAATTTTACGGCGAGGTCCGGGTAAATCGCCGCGAATACAGCGTCGCGGCTTCCTTCGTCCAAAGCGCCGCGCGGTTGCAGGCCCACGAGGACGCAATCAATGTCGCTTTCCCTCGCTTTCTGCACGATGGCAGAAAGATTTTGCTTCGTGATCTCGGGGTCGATCCCCAACAGATAATCATTCGCGCCAAGCGCGACGACGACCAGATCGGGATCAGTCGCGGCTACGCTCCAGCCGAACCGTGCAAGACCATTTGCCGTCGTATCGCCAGAGACCCCAGCATTAATAATCCTGACCTCGATTCCGTCATCCTTGAAGATTTTGGCGACTTGTTCCGGCAGGGCGTCTTTTGCGGCGAGTCCGAACCCGGCAGTCAAACTGTCGCCGAGGAAGACGATGACGGGCCCCGACTCCGCAATGACGGGCTGGGGAGCGCTGTCCGCATCGCCAACCGCGGTGGCAGGCGTGGGTGCGCCACAGGCCACTAGCACAATCGCGCTTGTGAGAATGGCGGCAACGCAGCACCACCTTATCCCTTGTATTCCTGTCCGTACGCCTGACATCATCCCTATCGATAGACAGGCGGCCACCCCCTGGCAATGTGCGCGGCCATCATGAAAGACCAATTGAATGACGAGTGCGCTCGAACTGAAGGACGTATGGCTGACTTTTCCGGCAGCAGATGGTGCACTGGATGTCCTCAAGGATGTCAGCATTGCGGTGGATTCGGGCAGCAGCGTTGCGATAGTCGGGCCCTCCGGTTCGGGCAAGTCGTCACTCATTTCGGTTGCGGCGGGCCTGGAGAAGGCGAGCCGAGGCGAGGTCTCGCTGCTGGGCGAGCGGATCGACGCGCTGAGCGAAGATCAGATGGCGCGCCTGCGGCGGGGCCGCGTCAGCATGGTGTTCCAGTCATTCCACCTTCTCGAAACGATGACAGCCTTCGACAATGTACGCACGCCGCTTGAGATTGCTGGTCTCGACGGAGTCGACGCGAGGGCGAATGAATGGCTGGAACGGGTGGGCCTGTCACACCGGCGGCTGCATTATCCCGGTCAATTGTCGGGCGGCGAACGCCAACGAGTTGCGGTTGCACGCGCACTCGCGAGCAATCCGGCCCTCGTATTCGCTGACGAACCGACCGGAAATCTTGATGCCGAATCCGGACGCGGTGTGGCCGACCTTTTGTTTGCTCTCACAAGGGACCGGGCGACGACACTGGTTGTTGTGACGCACGACGATGAACTGGCGTCACGCGCCGAGCGTGTTGTGCACATGCGCGATGGACGAATCGCGTGAGCCGGGTTGCGATAAAGCTCGCATTCCGCGAACTGTCGGGCGGCTTCCGGGGCTTCTGGATCTATCTCGCGTGCCTTGCGATAGGCACAGCAGCGATTGCAGCCGCCGGGTCAGTCACAGAAGTTTTTACCCGCGGTCTCAATTCAGAATCGCGGATTCTGCTCGGTGCTGATGTCATCTTTGCAACATCCCAGCGCCGCGCGACGCAGGAGGAACGCGCGTATATCGACCAGTTCGGCACTGTTTCTGAAACGGTCTCACTCGACGTAATGGGCGCTGCTGCCGAGACCCGGCGGCAGGTTGATGTGCGCGGTGTCGACAGCAAGTACCCCTTGCTTGGGGCTGCCGGGCTGACCGGCGGGCCGCAAACGCTCCAGGGCGCACTGCGCCAGCAAGGCGACAGCTGGGGGATCGCTGTCAGCAAATCCTTTCTCGATGACTTCCACGTCAGTATTGGTGACACGGTCCGCCTCGGCCCAGTCAATGCGATTGTGACTGCCCAACTCGATATCGTTCCTGACCGCGTTGGGACGCCAGGAACGTTCGGACCCGAAGCCATTGTCAGTCTCGACGCGCTGGACGCCGCTGATCGTCTGACACCGGGCCAGCTCTTCCGGTCAGGCTTGCGTGTCGTGCTTCATCAAGGCACGACCCTAGAGGAAGCGCAGGAGCGCTTCGAGTCTGAATTTGGCACAGAAACGATGCGGGTTCGCGGTCCCGAGGATTCCATTGATGGCCTGAAATCATTGCTGAATACGCTGAACAGTTTCCTCGCTGTGATAGGTATCGCCTCCCTGATTGCCGGCGGTGTCGGCGTCGCTCAGGCGACGAGCTCATTTCTGGAAACCCGCATCGCGTCGATCGCCGTGCTCAAGGTATTTGGTGCAGAGGCCGCAACCCTGAGAGCGGCTTACATGCTGCAGCTGGGTGTTCTGGCTCTGGTTGGGGCGCTAGCCGGCGTGGCGCTGGGCGCGGTCTCGCCCTACCTGCTGTCCTATTTCGCGGGAAGTTCGATCCCGCTCCCCCAGGTGTTGGGGGTCTACCCCGTCCCGCTTCTGAAGGCGCTTGTGCTTGGCCTGCTTGCTGCGGCCATGTTTGCACTTCCCGCGATCGGTCGCGCACGCGCCACCCGCCCGTCGGCCCTGTTCCGGAGGATTGCGGACAATGAGCGCATATCCGTTCCATGGACAGAGCGGATCGGAACGCTGAGCGCGGGGGGTCTTCTTTGCATCCTTGCCGTCGTTTCAAGCTATCGGCCATTTCTGACGGCGCTGATCCTTGCCGGCGCCGCGCTGACACTGCTCACGCTCGTGGGTACAGCGATCGTGGTGAAGCGTCTTGCGCGAGTGGCGGCCAGAAGCGCGTCAGGCATGCGGCGACTTTCGCTGGCCAATCTCGCTGGCCCGGGATCGCTTGCGCCAACAATCGTTCCTGCATTGGGGCTCGGGCTCGCCCTGCTGACGCTCGTCGCGGCTGTGCAGTCAAACCTCCTTCGCCAGATCAGTGAGACAGCTCCCTCAAACGCGCCGTCTGTCGTGTTCTCGCAGATACCGTCAGTTCGCATTGCTGAATTTGGCGCGCTGATCACAGCGCAAGGCATAGACACTGGCGACGACGCCATATACCGGCAGGCGCCATTCGTTCTCGCGCGCGTCACACAGCTCAAAGGGAGGCCGGTTGTCGAAGATGATGTCGCCGAATCCGAACGTTGGGTGGTTCGCGGTGAGACGACAATCACCTACCTGGCAACCAAGCCTCCCGAGGCGATTCTCACGCAGGGACGATGGTGGCCGGAAAACTATGCCGGACCGCTTCAGGTGTCCGTCGAAGCCGACGCCGCCAGAGGTCTCAGGCTGGGTGTGGGCGACCAGATGGGATTTCGTGTTTTTGGGCGAGATGTTACAGCGACAGTCACATCCCTTCGGACCGCGGAATGGGGTACGTTTAGCATCGGCTCGAATACGGCCTTTATCCTTTCTCCAGGAACACTGGAGGCAGCGAACCCGGCTTTTGTCGCCATTGCGAAAACAACCCCGGATGTCGAAGCGAGGATCGTGACCGCACTTGGCAAGTCCATGTCTGAAGTCGTCGTTTTCCAGACCCGGCAGGCCCTGGAGACAGCTGCCCACCTTTTCTCGCAGATAGCCGTTGCCGTGAATGCGGCCGCCGGAATTGTGACACTGTCAGGATTGTTGGTCCTGCTTGGAACATTTGCCGCGCTGGCGCGCAAACGCCGCGCGGAGGCTGCCTTGCTGAAAGTGTTCGGCGCTGAACGCGCGCAGGTTTTGGGTCTGTATGCCACCGAGTTCGCCCTGGCAGGCGCCGCCGCGGCGATGATCGGATCGACGATTGGCGTGGCGGCTGCCTATCCGATCATTGTGTATACGTTCGAGGCGACATGGACGTTTCCGTGGGCAGAAACACTTCGTATTCTGGCAGCCTCGGTTTTCATTTCTGCGCTTGGTGGAGCAGGGGTCGGCCTTGCGACCCTTGCCCGAACACCTGCACAGGTCCTGCGCATGCCGTAAGGCATCGTGAATGAAGGAGCCCGTCCGGTGTTTTCAAGTGGTCTATGCCGCTATCGGACCGGCGTAGACAGCGCAAACGTGTAGATTACTGAAATTGGCGTCAATAAATAGGTCCGTGTACAATCATGCTGACCATCACGGCGATACCGAAATGAAGGCCCAATTCTAAACATGGGAGTTGCGGCTCTTCGAAAGTGGGCCGCGTTTTTGTTGTCCAAAACCTGCTGACGATTACACAAGCAAAGGCCGGTTCGCATTCGGCGATGAGATCATCGCCAGCCCGCTACTTGAAGAGTAAGAAAATCGAGATTCGGCCCAAATTCCCCACTGCGGATCTTGCTGATAGCCCATGAATTGCAAATAAATCGAAGGCGATAATTGAGGCGGATGACTCCGCACTGATGTGCCCCTAGAACGGTCGACGCCTTGTAGGGTAAAACTGGAAGCAAGGAGTTGTGGGTTATGTCGGGACGGATTCGATATACGGAAGAGTTCAGGCGCGAGCTGCAATGGAGACCAGTCAGCGAGACACCGGATTGCAAAATTATAGCCGTTCTCGGAGCGCCTCGTAAGGTGTTTTTCCTGCGAAGGCGCCATGTAGCCTGGCGAAGTTACACAAGCGCTCCC
>Ga0105055_10003361_pt1 | contig 24212 bp, 18 predicted proteins | sample BON03_FD_78090 | JGI IMG/M metagenome (GOLD analysis project Ga0105055, IMG submission 78090) | Freshwater microbial communities from Lake Bonney liftoff mats and glacier meltwater in Antarctica - BON-03 | ecosystem: Environmental > Aquatic > Freshwater > Ice > Glacier meltwater | place: Lake...
AAGCTCTGAGTAAGTTTCTTTGAAACTACCGTTTCCTCTGTAACTTCGTCTACATTTTCCTCTTGAGAAGAAGGAAATGGGTGTAGAGAAAGCAAGTTTTCACACACTAGTGAATCCTGAATATCGTGGCAAGACGCGGCAAGTTCGCACGAATATGGTGTCAAGTTCGCACGAATATGGTGTCAAGTTCAGATCTGAGTTACTCAAAATTGGGAGTTTTGAAAGTAGAGCACACAAATCATTTTGTCCAATTTGGATGATGTTGCTAATTTGCAAATTAATTGTAGAGGTTAAATCATCTGTATTTATTCTACGTAATTAATGGGAAGGGTTTCCGTGGATATCTTAATTGTATTCGAAGTACCGATGAGATAGAAAGTAAACACCCACGTGAAGTAAACAAACCACATGGAAGGGACTGTGAGCAAGCCACTGGAAGTCTTCAGAAATGCATATGCATAAAGTAATATTGGCGGGGCAACGAAAATAAAGAAAGGCAACACCAACCTCAACGCAGTGGTGAAATCGTTTTTTTTGGCTTTGACGTATTTGAACTTGCATAAATTCGATAAAAATGCCTTGAAACTAGGGCTTGAAGTTGCAAATCCATGTTCTTGTCGATGTTTCGCGACGAACAGGAAAAATGGAAGCACGATGACAAGTTGGAAAATGTACCAAAATACCGTAGCCATCAAGTCAGGTACCAGTATTCCGAATGCAGGAATGTAGACACCATAAGCAAATACTAAACCATAAGGTCTATTACGAGAGATGACGCGTTCCACACTGTAAGGACCAAATGTCAGAAACAAAACGGAAAACACAATAAAAAAATTGAAGGACTTGGACCACTTTGTTTTCGCATTCGATTCAATTAGAAATTGTCGATTCGCAACAAGATACCACAAGTTTAAGATTGCAATGGATACAGCGGTAGATATGTGGAACAAGTAAACATGCTCGCCAATTAATTGTTCACCTTGACGATACGAGAAACCAGGACTCGGGGATATATTCTCTAAACTGAACTGTTGTTTAAATCTGTGACGGTGGCAGAGATCCAACCATTGGAATAGTCTGCCGCTTTCCACTCAAGTACGAATAAGTTAGTACCAGCGGAGACAGCCTGCTGACTATTTTCGTCGTCATTGAACTTGATGGACACACTTACGATAGAGGCATCGTCTGAAGTGAATGCTAGCACTCGAACATGGGAGATGTTGGAGCCAAAAAAAGGTTCGTGTTGACTTAGATACCTCGCGTCTTTGGGTTGTGTGATCATGCCGGTGGGAAACGGAGAATCGAGAGAAACATCGTTGAAGGAAAACATCCCATGATCCCAGGCCATGACGCGAAACATCCTATTAACTTTAAGATCGGCTAGTTCCAACTCAATGGTTGCCTTGCTGATTCGTTGCTTCATATCCGTTGCATGAACATGTCCGCATAGGTAGTATGGGACGCGATCGACTAGCTGGCCAAGACCACCACTGAGTGACGATTCTGGCTGATGGCCTATGAGAATAGAAGAAGTCACGGGATTTTTTTCAATATGATTAATGGCATCGTATCTCAAGACGGAACTCACGTAACCGTAAAAGTTGAATGCCAAAGTCAGTCCTCCTTCCGTGGTGGTATCCAATCCAATGAAACGGTATACAGAGTGCTGTGAAACTGAGATATCAAGGCTCCAACTAGTACGTTTGATATCGTCGTCCAGTTGGTTATTAGTCTTAGATGTCGAGCCGTAGGTTTCATATAAGTTCATGTCAACATCGTCAGGCAAACCGGTTCCATATGCGTCGTGGTTGCCCCTCATGTCTCTCCATATGGTCTTATTTAGAACACCGGAATCTATCAAAGCCGTTTGGTAAGCTTGCCATTCTTCCCTTTGCTGTAATCCGTCTACTTGGATTATGCTGCGGTCTGTTTCGAACCCATCGGTGATGTCTCCGCTTACAAAAACAGCTCGAGGTTTTATAGCCGGTATGATTGAGTTTAAAATCACATTAAAGTTGGCGAGATACTCTGGGTGGAACTTAGATACGTGAATATCTGATACTTGCATCATTATGAGGGTTTCATCCGAGTTGTTCGAAGGTGATGGTCCATTGTATTTTGAAAATTCAGGATCAATAACGATATCGCTGGTATTATTGTACGACACGAGAAGGAAAAGCGGGATCACAATAAGGAATACCACACAGTTGTAAGCAACTAATGCTCCCGCTTGAACACGTGCCCTCACCATTACAACAAACAGACAGACCGCAGACACCTCACATTAGGGTTTTGTATATATAATACCAGTAAGACCGACGAAAGTTACAAATGCAGCCTCTTGAAACGCTCACAAATGAAACTTCATATGAAACTTTAATTAAAAATTCTACTTGGGGTTTTCAATTTTCTCTTCGACTGGTTCCTGAATTTCTTCTAAAGGGTTTTCGTTTTCAACAAGAGGTTTTTGAATTTCATCTTGATGTTCTTCTTGACTAACCTCCAACTCCGTTTTATGAAGGCGAACACCCTTGTAAGCTGCATTTTCCTGTGCGGTTTTGTCTCGTGCAGCCTTATCAGCCTGGTTATTAGCTCGTGAATACGCTGCTCCTGAATCTATGAGACTCCCTTCTGCAACACCTTTATACTTGGCCTTCAAACCATCAATCTCAGCCTTCGCTTTGGCATCGATCTCCCTTTGCTGCCTTTCAAGCGTCGCTACTTCTTCGGTCCATCTATTCGTTCCTCCTTTATGTTGAGCCTTAATACGATCTACCTCTTCTTTGGCTTTGCGTTCATTTGCAATCCTATCGCGTTCCAACAAGGCCGCCTGGTCCAACAAACCATGAGTTGATCCTCTAAACGAAGAATTTCTTGCTTTCTGGTCCTTCAGGGCGTTGCGATAATTATCTTCATTCTGTTTAGCGAGCTTAGCACTTTGATCAAACAGAGATTCACTTGAGCCTTTATAGGAGCTGCGTTGAGAATCGATCTCTTGCTTGTTTTTTATCGACGTGGCCTTCTCCAGCTTCTGACGCTCCAGTAAGTCAGACTCCCACTTGTTGGACGAGGGACTTCGATACGAAGAAGCGGCTTGAGATGCATCCTTCTGTTTCTGAATGCCTGCCTCCCGTTGCAGCTTCTGCTGTCGCAACATCTCATCTTGATAGGACAAATGAGAACCAGCGCTCCATCTTTGTTCTTTGAGGTCTGTCACTCTGGACGAAGGAGAGGTTTTTTGATTCCTGTCACTTTGCACGACCGAAGAGGGAGAGCTCACCCCTCCTTGACCCGAAAACTTGGCTGCTAAATCGCGAACGCTCATAGGCACAAAATACGATTCAGAACTGCGTCATGCAATTTCGTCCCCCGCTAAACGACGATAATTCAACCAAAAGGATATTTTGGTCAGTCGATACACAAGTACCATAGCCAATAGAACCAACGGAACATACGTGTAGTAACCAGTGCTGGTAACGTCTTCTTTGAAAGGAGTAACTCTTTCATTGGGAGGACTAATATTCTCTTTGGAAGGATGTGCACTTTCGTGAATCATTTCGCTGAATATAAAATCTCGCATCATGGATGACGGGTCAAACGTATGACCACCTTCAAAAAGACATAAGTTTGTAGCGCAGGTGGCTCCTCTATAACATGCTCCCTCAGCAGGAACCTCAACAATTTGTGCCACGTCCATTTCTCTTTGGTTCGCGATTTCAATCACCGATTGGCAACCATTAACGGTGTTCCATCGTGAGAATAGGTCCACAACACTATCACAATGATTATTCTCTGATGGAATATTGCAGCAACATATATGGGACGCACAACAACCTTGCCAAGGCAAATGCTCATCGAAAGTGCCATGCAATATAAGAACTGGTAAAGGACGAGAAGGAATTACCATAGGAACAAAGCCAGAAACAAGTATCATAGAAGAAACCCATTGGTTTTCTTCACTGCTGGCAATTAACGATGTCAAATAGGCACCGTTGCTGAATCCTACTACCGATACCTGAGCATCATTGCTTAACTCAGTTTTTACTTGGCTCACAATACTAGAAACAAAACCAACATCATCAATGTTCTGTGCTAGTGCTTTTCCGCAACAGGTAATACCGTTGAAGGATCTACCTATGCCTTCAGGAGCGACTAGTACTACATCGTGCAACAAGTTGAGCATTTTGTTTACCATAAAGGACGCATCGCATCCATAGCAATGAATAAGAACCACAATGCGTGTTGAATCGGATGCATTGCAAGGGATGACTAACTTAAATGATCTTTCAAATCCATGTGTGAGATGTGTTCGAGTATTCAACTCCCCACAGCTCATCAATTTTTTTTTTCTCGAGAGAGGAAAGATTCAGCACCATCAATTCTATTATGGCCCGCGCAATCAGTTTTTCCGGTGTTTACACGGCAATTGTGACCCCTTTCACAGAGGATGGAAACCAAGTAGACTATGAAGCTCTTGGTAGGTTGGTGGAATCTCAGGTAGCAGGCGGTGTTACTGGCATCGTTCCTGTTGGTACCACTGGGGAGTCCCCTGCACTAACAGCAGAGGAGAAGAAGAAGGTGATATCCTTTTGCGTGGAGAAAGTAGCCAAACGAATCCAGGTCATCGCAGGAACTGGATCTAACTTCACTGCCACTTCTGTCGAAGCCACGCAAATCGCCAAAGACCTCGGAGTCGATGCTGTCCTCATTGTAAACCCTTATTACAACAAACCGTCCCAGGAAGGATTATACCAGCACGTAAAGGCTGTTGCTAAAGTGGGAGTTCCGATAATGCTCTACAACATCCCAGGACGCACTGGCATCACAATGAACCCTGCAACTGTCGTCAGGTTGTACAATGACTGCCCTGAAATATGCGGCATCAAAGAAGCAACTGGTTCTTTGGATATTGCTTCGGAAATTGCTAGTCTATGTGACATTCCTATTCTTTCGGGAGACGATTCGTTGACGTTGCCACTCATGTCGATTGGTGGCAAAGGAGTTGTCAGTGTTCTGTCCAATCTTGCTCCTGAAAAGGTTGTTGCCATGGTTCAAAATGCAGCATCGGGTAACTTCGCGGAAGCAGCGAAACAGCATTGCGGATTATTCAAGATGTTTAAAAACATGTTTGTGGAATCGAATCCAGTTCCTTGCAAATACGCCATGTACCTTAATGGTATGTGCTCCCCTGCTGTGAGACTACCTTTGGTGCAAATGGAGAAATCTAGTGAACAAATATTGGTGGATACTCTCATTGAACAGGGTTTGGTTTCAGAACAAGGACTTCAAAGACGCACGATTTAATTAATGATTCTGAAAAAATTACTTGTTTCTTTCTACTACTTTGCACGCTAAATGCACCAATGCATCTCTCTCGGGAGATGGTTCCAGCTTCATGACTGATCTGATTGCCTTTTGACTATAAGCGCGTGCTAAATCCTTGGTTTGTTGAATGGAATCGCTTGAATGTACATAAGTGGCGGCAACGTCTACGTCAGTGGGACCTGAAAATTTCCTATCTATCAACGGGCGGAGCTCAGGGAAATCTTCCTGTGCGAAAAGAACTGGTGCTGTTGCTAACCCCTGTTTTAAATCAGCAAGAGCAGGCTTACCTAAAGACATCATGGAACCTTCAAAATCAAGTGCATCGTCGCATAATTGATACGCATGGCCTAAGCTCTCTCCATATTCAAATGCAATCTGACGAACAGACTCGGAGTGGCCTCCGAGAATGACACCTGACAGAATGCTGTTGGCTATGAGACTGCCGGTCTTGTAGTAGTTCTTTCTCAAGTAATATTCGAAAGCCTCCCCTCCTTTAACATCAAGAGCTTTCATCTGCATTACTTCGCCTTTCACTAAATGTTCTATCACCGTAGACATCACTTCAATCACTTCAATGTTGCGAAGTCGCGCTAGACACACAGACGTCCGGGCTAACAAAAAATCCCCGGCCAAGATTGCCAACTTATTCCCAAACATCTGGTTTACACTCTTAACACCACGACGAGTGTCCGATACATCAATGACGTCATCATGTAGAAGGCTAGCAGTGTGTACCATCTCTGCAATCTCAGCCAGCCTCAACTGCGATGCCAGCACAATATTCTTGCTATTCGAGTGGTTGCTTCTGTATTCCTCGTCCACCTTGAGAGAGTGATTGTGAGTTGCGCGTGCCATCAGAAGAACCAATGCCGGTCGCATTTTCTTGCCGCCTCCTGCTTCTTGCCCAAAGAAATACGTGGCGACGGTAGCCAAAACTGGATGATCGCTCCCGAGCAAGTCTTTTATATTCTGATTCAACAATGACAGCTCGTCTCGAATCAGGTTGAATGGCTCTACGGAGCTAACGCCAGCCAATGGATCTTTCTGCAAAAGTGACCTTCTCATTTCGGCAGAGTCAGAGAAATTAGGCTGAGGTAGAAACCCGATCGGTTCGTCAACTGCGATGTCCATAATAACACTCTCCATTGAGCGAAGCAGTATCTGTTGCTGTAACGACGAAGCCGATACCATCCTTGACGTGACTCTTGAAGTTAGTCGACCTCGCCACAGCGCAGCTCTCATCATCGAAAAGAAACAACAATTGGAGAGGACAGCTTCACAGGGTCTACCGTATTTTTGGTTTTAAATTCTTAATTGAAGGCTCGTATTTAAAAAATCGTCTGAAACGATTTCTTTCTTTCATTTGATGAGCCGTAGCATCCGGGTTCATTTCAGCGACAACTACGGCATAAGAAAGTAATTCATCGATGGATTGCAAGTCTTGTATATCGCATGAAATCTCAGAAACAGAATCAATTTCAAATAAAGGATCCATTTCACGGCATTTTCGCAGCGCCTGGGCATTGATGTTTTTTCTTAGAGCTGCCGAGGCACGCATTAACCAAGATTCATTGACTTTCGACCAAGGTTTCTTTTGGAAGAGATCGATTTCACGCTCTAGTAGCAGTTTCGCGTATTCAAAACATCGATCAAAGTCCGTTTCACATTCCAATCCAGATGCCACTTTGAGTAGCAGCTTGGAGCTTCGAATCGCCAGCGCAATATGAACTTCGGGGTCATTCGCATCAAAATACCGAGGGATGGAATGACCCAATTCCGTGTCTTTGCGATATTGGACCAGCATATTGGCGTATCCCTTCTCCAACATAGGTTTAATGGCTGTTCTCGAACCACTTTTCTGGGTGCAAAATGCGAGGTCAAATTGTATAATGGGGTTCAAAGAATCCAACGCGGAACATCTCTTTAAAGCCTCGACTGACTCAGGCCACTTGCTAAGCTTTTGTTGTAGCTTTGCGAGGTTCTGGTAAGACCGAATGTGCTCAGGATCTTGCTTGATACTTTCTTCATAAAGAACGATCGCTCGTTTTGGGTTGTTAAGAGAATGTAAACAGAAATTTGCGTAGTCTTTCCGACAATTCACATAGTCGGGTCGAATCTGCAGACAGTGAAGGAAGCAAGACTCGATACAGGTGTGCCATCTGGCATGGTCGATGTTCTTAACCCTCTTCAACCGTTTTCCAATCACGAAAGGAAGTGGAGAGGATACGCTAATGAAGTCCGATCCTAATTTCTTCTCTAAAAAGTCCAGCAAAAGATCGTCCCCATCATGCTTGAAGAACGAACGATGTTGAAGATCCAGTGCCTGCCCTAATGAGTACCACGCTCTCGCATGGTTTCTATTACAACGCAATGCTTTGGCATACTCTTTAATCTCTCGCTCGTGATTTCCCACATGTCTCAATTTGTTCAAGATACTGTACGCAGTTCCTCGAAGACATCGCAATTGGGCACCTGTCGAGCACATCGCGATACCAGCATTAAACTTCTCAAGAGCGTAGTATGCAAGTCTCTCTGCTTCTTCCTCGTGACCTTTTCCCATACTCTCTTGAGCTGCGATCAGAGCTTCTGCCCCTTGTGCATATTCCATCATTGGCAAACTCTTTACAGTCCCTGAAATTTCTTTGATATCTCCTGTTCGAAAAGGCACGAACAAATCAAAAAGGGATTTGGGAACAAAATCAGAGTTGTGACGTTTCAAGTTGTAGACGGGTGGTTGGTTCACTTGAGGTTTTTCTGTTACAAACATTTGCTCGACTCTGCTTGAAGTTTCAATTCCAAGCATGGAACAAGCTCTTGAAAACAGAGTTGATGGCGGAACCCTAACCTTCCAATCACAGCTGCAACAACAATTGGAACGGAATGCATCCACGTCGAACAAAAATCGTTCTTCCAAAAGCTTCTTCAATTCATAGCAGAAAAAATAACGTCTTCTCCTCTCTTCTTCGTGAGTGGCTTTCCAATCACATTTCATTTTTTCATCGACATATTGCGGAACATTCAAATAATCGGTCGTATACATATTGTGCCACTCCTCACTTTCATCATCATGGGCGCACGAGCATATGCCATGCGCACCTTGCGAGCATGTACCTCGCCCTAAAATGTGATTCAAAATAGAAATGGTCGTTTTGATATATGGGGTCACGACAGCTGTTAATATGAAAATAGCCGATTGCTGTTCTCTCAAGGCCTTTCGAACAAGAGACTTGACGCATCTAGCCACTGCTTCCAATAGAATTTCGTCCTTCCACATAGGAGAAGTTACTTTGGAATAGAGCACCCCCAAAAATCGCATGTTGATTCCATTCTTATGCATTTTATCAGCAAGATAGCGTCCATCCGTGAACCCTTGACGCAAACACCTTGTCTTCGAAAGGTCATCAAGTGACATCGTAGCAACAATGTCCTCGTCCAGACTAAAAGCTAATTTGGGGATGACAGTATTCACCAAGTATCTAGCCGCATCAACTACATCTCGATTGAACTGAGGATGCTCCCGACTTGCAAAACGAGAAAACGCATCGCTGGACAATGGCTTCGAAAACATCGCCACTAGTTCCGGTCTGAGCATGTAGGCAAGGTGTGAGTTTATCATGGTCTTCACATTATGACCACTTTCAAGAAGAATCTCACGGAGTATTGGTACAGGAGGCTGAGGTGGAAAGAGTCTCGCAAAATCAACTACATAATAGTGGTCTTCTCGAACCTTATGCACTTCCATATCACAAGGCATAGGAATCCATCGAAATATATCTTTATCAGGAACTGGATGGACAGCTAAATTGAGAGCCAAAGCATGCTGCTTCATTAATTCGATTATCTTTGGATCTTTCACATGTAGATTCTTCCCGCCATCACTAGACCCGTAACAAAGAGTGGAACTTCCTCGTAGAGGCAAAACAGACATCGCCACAAGCTTAAAGCCTCGATACTTTTTTGGGATAAGAAACAACTCTTGAACAAAACATGTAACGTACCTTTATGATCGCCATAAGGGGCAGCAGCAGGTCTACATTAACATTATACATGGATGTTAATCCTTTTATTTGATGATTCGCTTCCTTCCCAGCAAGTTCATCTGATCCATATATGTCGTGTAAATCGTGTGGAAACCTGAAAAAAATATCACCAGCAATGAATTTTTCTCCTCCAGCAATACCGCCTACATGCGTTACAGGCTTGATTGTTTTCTTCGAGGATTCCAGAGATTTTTCTGCGATGATAACTTTGCCATAACAGAGAGCAGCATGTTTAAAATCCTTTACCAGGCAAGAAAGTTCAGAAAAGTCGAGACCAAGTCGATGCAAATATGCATCATTGCGAACCAACTTGACTAGCCTTTGAAACGAATCATCAAATCCCATATTGTTGTTGAAGTCTATAAAATCCAAACCTCCTTCTTGTATGGTATTCGCAGAGGATGCGCCTGAGAAGTCGGTGTACTCACTCATCTTTACACAGTTGCGATTACTAATACCTCACTAATACAAAGGAGACTAGATCTTAGGGGGCGGTCCCCGCAGTACACTAAGATGATCCTAGGATTGCAATCCAATGGTGAAGGAGATAAAAATAAAATGTAGAAATTAAAAACCATAAAAATCGCGATATTTAAATTTTCACTTGAATGACGTCTCCTTGCATCCATCGATTTATTTCGTGTCGTGTTACACCTTTTGAAATGGTAAGTTTGTCTATTCGCAAGAATCACGAACTATGATGATACAACGCTCCCTCTACTGAATTACCCATGTAGAAGAGCTTCATTCCGAAATCATATTGAAAGTCTGAGTTCGTCTTTTTCTTTTTACTATTCTTGCTAATCTATATCTTTCAGGCCTCCTCTTGGTGGCTTTATTTTCTGTCATGTTTTTGCATGGAACTCCCTTTGAAATATTAGGTTCTTTTATTCGCAAGAATCGCGAACTATGATGATACAACGCTCCCTCTACTGAATTACCCATGTAGAAGAGCTTCATTCCGAAATCATATTGAAAGTCTGAGTTCGCCTTTCTCTTGCTATTATTCTTGCTAATATACATGTTCAGACCTCCTCTTGATGGATTTGTCGTGCGTGATGTCGTCGATCACACACCCGATTGAAAATAGTAGGTAATGGATTCATTTCCCGCAGACCAATCTGGCCTTGCCTTTGACAGCATTTTTGGCTGGATCCTTTGAGTGCATTCTCGATTTCCGGACGATGCTCAATGTTGTTGGCCTTACTGCTGCTGTCTCCTTAAAAACCATTTATTATAAAGATTTTTTGTGTCAGATTTCTCAAGATCAATAATAAGCGGTAGCTTCTCAATGGTACGCGGATATGTGGAGGCTTCTTGGTTATAGGATTTTCCTTGGGTATTCATACTTCAGTGGGTGCAAAACCCTTGAAAGCCAATCTATCCGTTGACCGTTGGATCAAGAACTCTACATTGTAGAGAAATTTACCTCCAATTTTGCTTCGATCGTCTTTAGAAGTTCTACACTTATTTGCGAGATATTGAGGGGAAAGAGTCCAGCGTTTTGGTAACCAATGACTTCACAGGTAGAAGGTCACTTTGTAGTAAAACAATAACAGCAATGCGGTAGAACAGTATTCTTTTGATGCATAGAATGGCATAAATACAAAGTTTGAAAAGAAATGAATCGTCTTGGATTTTGAATACTCTGTAGACCATATTTTCAGATGGGCGCCGTGGTGGTGGATGGAGGAGCAAGGTACTTTCGGGCAGGGATTTCACAAGAGAGTAAACCGAATGTTATGATTACCTCATCTATTGGTGTGCAAGGAGGCGATAATGCAAAGAAAACAGTAGGTTCGGTCTCACTTGCAGAGTATCAAAATGACCTGTGTATCAAAGACACTATCGTTCGTGGCAAGGTATGTGATTGGGACAACTGGGAGGCATTGATGGATTTCTCTTGCAGTGCGATGTTTAGAGGCGAAAAAAGTAGCCATCGATTTCTGCTTTCAGAAGGAGTCGAATCGACACAGAAAGAAAGGGATCGAGCCGCTGAAATAATTTTTGAAAAATTCAATGCCTCTGGACTATTTTTCATTAATAGCGCTCCCTTATCTTTGTTCGCATGTGCCAGGAACTCTGGCATTGTCTTGGATTTGGTAAGTGCTCGAAATTTCAACCTGGAATTACTTACGTTACGATTTCTCAGGGTGAAGATTTAAGCACTTGTAGTGTCGTCACTGATGGTCAGTTGCAGCGCAGTTCTGTATGTGTCTCAGAAGTTGGTGGTAGACAGTTGAACGCCTCACTTCTTGAAAAGGTTGAGAACTCTTGCTCCGTGATTCCCAAATTTGAATTTTCTGTAAAGGTGTCTCGAGATGGTACCAAAAAAATCACCGCCGTTGATTCTCCCTCTCATCCATCCTACCGAAGGTTCTGGCAGTTAGAGATAATTGATGATCTTAAACGTACGTGCTCATCATGCACCTACGAATTGCCTGATGGAACTATTGTTGCTGATGCTGGAGATAAAGTGAAGTCCACCATAGACCTTCTATTTGATCCTAGTCCTCTTGGTCGCCCAAACGTGAACTTGAGTCTTCCTGACTTGTTATTTAAATCAGTGGGCACACTCACTAGTGCTGATCGTCGAAGAGATCTTTTGAGCAGTGTGGTATTATGTGGAGGTACTAGTTGCATCGAAAGCGCAGTTGATACATTTGCCTCGATCGTAGCTGTTCGGGCAGGGAAGAATTCAAAATCCCGAGTTATTACTCCGGGGCCTTTGGAACGAGACAATGCTTGCTGGATAGGTGGCTCTATTTTGGGCTCTATCTCGGCATTTGGTGAAATTATGGTATCCAAGGCGGAGTTTAAGGAGGATGGAATTTCGATCATTGCTAAGAAATGCCCTTAAAAATACCCTATTTGTACACACACGTTTTTCACTGCCAAGATACAATTTGAACAAAAGATTAATTAAATTATTTGGTGTTATGGCTACCGCCACGTTGTTGTTCCATTAAATGCTTCATCTCTTGCAACCTCCTTTCGTATTCTTGTTTTTGTTGAAGCAAAAACTGAAGCTCGTGCTGTTGTTTTTGAGCCATAGCAGCTGCAGCATGTGAGCGTGCATTGCTTTCTTGGTTACCACTAGATGACGAAGATGACGCTGCGCTTCTCATTTCAAATTCCTTTTTTCGATGTAGCTCAGCTAAATATTGAAGATGCTGCTGATGTTGTTTTTGCGCTGCATGGTTTTCCTGATTCAACAATCCTGCATTCATAGTGCCTTGATACATCACGTCCATTTTCGGAGACGGCTGACCCCATTGCTGCTGTTGCGCTCTAAACTGCTGCTCGAGTAGCTGTTGCTGCTGTGCCGACATCAAATGAGGTGGTTGCTGATGAAGTTGCATTTGTTGTTGCATCGCAATCATCTGTAAATACTGTTGCTGCTGAAGCATCTGCTCTAGCATTTGCTGCTCTTTTTCATAGTCCGCTGGCTGCTGTCCTGCTCTCCAATTCGATGTTTGCTTCTCTTTGGGCATATTACTTTCAATGCTGTCATAACTTGAACGCTTGGCGATTCTAGAATGCAAGTTGTCAGTAAGACTCTGAATTTCCCTTCTTCCTTCCGATTCATGTTTACTCGACTTTTCAATACATTCCTTGATTAACTGGATACCTTCCATCCTTTCCATGTCCTGGTCCACAGTGGCTGCGTGACTCGGTACTAGGTATTGATCCATGAATTGTTGCAGGTTGCTTCGAGAATACGCCTGCTTTTCATCCAAAACAGTGAGCTGTTGTAGTTTTAGTTGCAATCGCATAATCTCTAGTTCATTATCTTGACGATTCCGTTCAGTCTGGTTCATTTCAGCATGCCAGGCACCCTTAACTTTCTTGATTTCTTCATCCAATTTTGAATTTTCTTCCTCGTATTGCTTCCGTAGCGTCATCAGACCCATTTCTTGTAAGGTCAAATACACCTTCATAGGACTTTCATTCGGATAAGACATAGCTAAGAACTGATCCCATATTTGTGCGTGGTGTTGTTGCTGCTGATGAAATTGCTGCATGATTCGATTCTTCTGTTCATCAGGTATATCCTGGTTTAACAGTGCCTGTTGAAGATACATCGATGTTTCATTTGATGGGTGTTGGATCTTCGGTTGGTGCGCAGCAAGGACATACTGTTGATACGCTTGATCTTTCATTTGTTGTTCCAGTTGGGCTCTCATCAATTGTTGCTGTTGTTGTTTGAATTGAGCACTAGGATCGGTTTCCACGAATATTGGTGCTGACGGCATCTTGAGCTTTTTCTTCTTAACGTCCACTTTCCCTTTGCCTTTCTTAGTGTCTTGATCAAGTTTCCGTTGTTGATGTTGCTGAGCCTGCTCCAATCTGATCCTTCTCTTTTCTTCCTTGCGACTAGACTGTGCTTCTGCTGTCGCTCTTCTCTTCTCCTCCTGCCTTGCTGCAGTTAGTGCTTTCTGTGCTAGCTTATTCGCTGCAGCTTCACTTGCTTTTTGTTCCGCCAAGATTTCATTCAATGGAAACCGAAACGATTCTTCCGACATGCCCAATATATATCTGTGAATCCGTTGTTTCACTAGACGTCTGATGGCATCGTCAGGCCTGCTGGGTCTGAATCCATCATCAGTCCTGACGTCCCGATTGGACAACTTGCGGCGCTTGCGTTCTTGTCTTGACAATTCTTGATTCTCTCGCTTGGCCACTCGCTGGTCGTGCTTCTTACGCTTACGATCCTCTTTGCGCTGGGCATACGAGGCAAACGCGCAGTTCCGTCTGATGGCTCCATGCCACGGTATAATCTCAGGTCGGGTTTTTAGCATGGTAGGAAGTTCCACAACGGAAGGAGCTGCGAATCCACTATATAGTCCTTTCTCGTTTTTATTCCAGATTGGCACCTTGCGGAATGCTAAAAGGAGTGTGTAATTCCTCCCCATGGGGACTGAATCCAAAGTAGCAAACGTCCCGTCTTCTAGAGACAGATACTTCGAATCTCCAGAGCGCTTCCGAGGCCCATCTTCATCATCATCATCATCGTCTTCATCTTCACTGTCACTAGAGTCCTTGCTTTCCCTCAACTTCCTTTCGGTATCCTCATTGACTGGTTCTCCATTCGGAAATCCATCGAGACCGAATCCATCTCTTGGTTCAATCAAAGAGCCTTCAACGATCACTTCTCCTTTGGCAATGATCGATATGTTTGGGGCTTCGCCCCTCTGATGTTTGATCTTCCATGAAGCAGGATAAAACAACTCGGGAGCCTTTTGATTATCAAGTTCTGGGCGCGGCTTGGCGCAATCCATGCAAGTGAAGATAGAACCATCTGCCAACATGTCCTTTCGAAGACCAACGCACGCAGTGTGAAACCATGACTCACACTCGTTACATAGAACCATAAATCCCACATCTGGTCCCTTACACACACAGTAGGATTCCGGTACCTCCTTTGGTAAAGATTGTTTCGCCTCTAATTGAATAGCAGTCAGATCATCAGCAGCTCCTTCTCTCTTCATGTAGTTTAGTTCTGTCTCAGCCAAACATTCATCAGGAATATCCCCGGATCTAGCCGGCATAAACTCCAATGATGCAATACACCAAGGTTTCTCATCGCGGGGCAAAGGCTTGTACATAATAGATGATCGTTTGTGAATCGTTGATTGCTCGTTTTTGGGCTTCTTCGACTTTTTGTGATGATGTTGCCTTTTAACTGGTATTTCGTCTTTCTTATTTCGAACTTCCTTGGCTCTTTCTGTAGCGACACGTCGTTGTCTGCGTGCTTCTTTCGTTTCAAGCCTCTCCGCTTCTCGTTGTTCTCTTTCGATGGCCAAGTAGCGCTTCTCGTCGAACTTGTGCCACACTTCATAAGCGCGAGTCATGTGGAATTGGTCGAAAAAGTACTGGATGCACATTCCTACAGTTCTCTTATTGTCATTCGAAACAGTGTACTCACTCATACCTTGAACCCCAAGTCGCTTATTCACCTCATCAAAATATGGATTATTGACTGCAGCAGGGTTCAGACTGCTAGGGGTCTTCTGCTCATCCACCGTATGCATCTTCGGCTTCCTCCCAGGCTTCTTAGGACTCTGGAAATGAGGATCGTTGACGTCCTTTGCAATAAGCCCAAAATTAGCAGCGTGACTGTAGAGTGATTTTTCAAACACCCTTATTTCAGGAAAGGTCCATTTAGGACCCACAATAATTTCCCCAGCTGGAAGCACGGAACAAATCTCAGGACACCCAACAACTTTGATATGGTCTTCCAACGAGGGAAGCGGGGCATCTGGTTCATAATCAGGGATAACCGATTGATACTGAGCCCCAACGCGAGTATACGTGTTTCCGTCATCATCAGGACTTCCCGTACTTGAATCAATCGTAGCGCCTTCATTAGACATTCCCATAGTAGAACTCTTGTCGTCATCGTCTTCTTCGTCGTCATCTGCTCGTGAATCATCTTCTGAATCTTCATCCGAATCTTCGTCCCCATCCCCCATCTGTCTTTCACTACGCCAACAACGAACATTGGTCATAGGAGGTCCAACAGTAGGTTGAGCATGCTTTAGCCCTAGTAACTCTTCGTGAGTGATGTTAAGTGATAGAATCACATGCTTGGAGTCATCTATTGACTTGGTGATAGAATTTCTGGATGGAAACTTGTTTGCACAGTCACGACTATCAGCAAACTGGACATCTGTTTCAATGTACTCCTGCTCATCGTCAGCTTCGCCTTCAGGGTAAGTGCTGAAAATCTGTAAAAACAATCGGTACAGGAATTTGTTGCGAGGCAGCTCACTGTCGATTTTAACAACCCAAATAGAAGAATCCAATTTTTCCATCGTCTTTTTACGCACGGACCCCAGAGCATAAGACCCGGACACCAAAAAACAAATATCACCAACGGACGGCATTATAAAACTCAACCAACCAATGGGTTAATACAAATATACAACCCACAAAACAATAAAACCCACAAAAACAATAAAACCCCTCCAGTGGCTAGTACCTGATAACCCTGAGTAAGTACACTCCAACCGGGTGACGACTTTGTTTCAGCCAACCACGGTACAAAAAGAAACGTGATTCCGCAACAAGGGAGGAAACAGGTATAGATCTTATGAAGGTCAGAACAAGTTAACCTTTCGATAGGTTTAAATAGCTTCTCACTGTATATTATGTCTTACTTTCGTTCACCTTCTCTTCACTTCACTTTCCTATTCAGGCTTTGCTTTTGATCGTATGACCACGAAAAAAAAGGTGAAACCACGGATATTATGGTAAAGTATAACAACCCAGTAGGCTTCACTAATTTCTCCTAGAAGATCGCTAATAACGTCATGACTCATGTCATCTGAAAACGATCGAGAATTTACCACAAATGCAGAAATGCGACCTTTAATTAAACATACAAAAATACAACTGCACCTCAATTGTTGGTTCCACATCTTGTCTTTTTTTGCCAGATGATATGAAATATTGGATAAAAGCAACCGGGAAAATCTGTAATAAAGGAAACGAAAGAGAACTTGATGGAATGTCCATGTCCACCTTGGACAAAACGAATACTACAGTACTATGTATGAATAACGCTAGTAAACACAGCCAATTAGGAGGGCTTATTTTTTATTTCTGAAATTTTTACGAGTAACTTACAAATTATGTAGTTCGTATCCTTCAGTTTTCGGGGGTGAACAAAACCGGTGGTACCTCTTTTATGAAGTGCTGAAACAATATTAATAGAAATGGTTGGAATTGAAAAACTGTTGGCTCCTATTAATTAAAATGAATTTCTCGGTACCGGTATCATTTCATATATAAAATAGAACACCCAAAAGGTTGAACAAAGGTTTCGCTTCAAGACTCCTTTGGTATATCCTGATTGTCAGACTCATGGCACGTGTCGTGTCGGTTACTGGTTCAATTGTGTAATTACTGGAGTAGTTGGTGCTATTCATGAATGAATGAATGAAGTACCCTGGTTTACTCAAACTCGGGGGGCTATCCTTTTTACTGGTTTTTCGTAGGTCCAACAAAGATGGATTTCACATTCACCGAGCCGTTCCGAAAAGTGAATTGGGAATTAGTGGACGAGACGCTGAAATCCAGAGATGTCAATGCCACTATAGCAGACGTTATGTATGGGAACATTGGCGGTAAGTACTGTTCTACCTAGGTTTAAATGAAGTTACTCATTGCTGCTATAGATTCTTCAAAAGAAGGTGATATAGCACTTCGAACGGCGCAATTATCCGCCCAGTACATGTATTATTGTCAGAACACGCTTAATTCAGTATGCAAGGCTCGACAAGATCGAATTGATGATACCATTGTTCGACTTAAGAAGCTTCATGGAACGTTCACCAATTTGAAGGAGAAGAAAAAACGGTTAAGGCAGGAAATTTCAAGAACAGATAATCTCATTTCTAAATATGATATGACTCTCAGAAGTTTGTATCCTGACCTTGCTAATAGGATCAATAAGCTTGCAGACGGTACAGTGGAACTTGTAGTCGACCAGGGGCTGGAGCCAAATGAAAGAAATTTTCTCAAGTCTACGAACCCAACCAACGATCCTTTACCAAAAGACATATCTGATAATTGGATATCGTTCGTCGCTATGCAGAATGAGGTTGCCAAATGGAAAAAGGAAGTAAAAGGTGCAAAAACTGTTCGAGAACGCCTTGCGTTGTGTGAGCAACAATTGGCAGATCTGGAGATGCGCAAAAACTCTATGAAAAATGAGTATGCTCAGAGTTCGGCTCCTTTATTCCGGGATGCCGAAATCCAGGCAGCTTTCGACCAAGATATGTTTCAAAATGACCTTGATCTGAGTCAAGATAGTCTAGTCCACACCTACTCGCCATTGAAGAGATCTAGTGCAGGATTTCGAGATCCTTCTTCTCGTGATACGGTTGAGACAGTATCAGAAGGTCCTCTGACACCAATAGCAGGTGTACAAGGAAAACAATTTTTGCTGGATGAAGAACAAACAAGCATTCTTGAATATGTCGAGGAAGCTGGAATCAATCCTGAATCTGAAATCATCGCTGAACCAGAAATTCAAATTAACGAACAATCTGATGTCATCGCTGAACCAGAAATTCAAATTAACGAACAATCTGATGTCATCGCTGAATCAGAAATTCAAATTAAAGAACAATCTGAAGTCATCGCTGAATCAGAAATTCAAATTAAAGAACAATCTGATATCATCGTTGATCTAGAAATTCAAATCAAGCCACCATCTGAAGTGAACATACCAACTCAATCCGAAGATAAAATCGATGTTCCGTCTGGAGATGAAATTAAAATCGAACTTGAGGATCATATTGATACAAGGAATATAAATTTGGAGGAAGCTCCGCCAACAGAAAACGATGACAAGGAACCCCCTGATATGCCACAGTTCACGTCGATGATAACAGATCTTGATTACAACTCAGATGACGTCCTTGTAGATTCATTGGATGCTCCAAAAGCAGCGCAACTGTTTGCCAAGTACCGCCATGAAACACTCGAGGACGGTACAGTTCCTGAAGATCATTATGCAATGGAGAGTTTTGACGCGGATAGTATTTCACCTCGACAAGAGCACAACCGTGAAGAAAAATCAGATCAGAAGTCTGAAGAATACCAAGATTCAATATTAGAAGACTCATTGCTCGAGGATTCATTGCAACAACCTGCTCCGTATCATGACGTATCTGGTCAGCTAGAATTGTCCCAATTTGATCCGAATTCCCTCTCTGAATCTAATTACTCTGCTAGTTTTCATGAAGGGAAAGTTGTGAATTCCGATTATGATATAGGGTCACCATTCCAGTCACCGCGTGAATCCTCTTTTAAATCCACAGACAGCCAAGGATCCCTCTCTTCGTATCTCAATAGTTCCGGCAGTCCATTCGTAGACCCACACGATGAGTATAATGATATAAATTCCTCCGAAGCCATATCGACCGACGTATTTCTGAAAGCAACTCAACAAGAACCAAAGGCCCACGAAGAAAAGTCCTCGGGGTGGAACTTGAATGACCTGATCAGTATGTATCCAGAGGCAGCAGCAGCATCAATGGCGAAGTCAACAGCCAGTCATTCATCCACTTTGGGAGCGTCTTCGTTGCTGCAAGTTATCAGTCAAGACGAAGAGTCTAGTTTGGATATGACTATCAGCGTGAGTAGTGACAGTCGCAATGATCTGCGCAACGACAAGGAACTTTTACAGGCCCTGGATGTAGAAGATGAGGATGATGACCTTGAGGATGATTCGGTTCTCATAGGGACGATGCATACCGGAGAATTTCAACTTGAAGTGGAAGGACTTGAAAACGAGAATTTCGAATTTTCTCCTGGCGTGAAGAAGAAGGAGGAGGACGATTTAGAAGAAACATGCTTTGTTGGGTTACCTAGGAATTTTGCACCCGAAGAAACGATTGTTGTGACTCTAAGTCAATTCTCCCTTCAGCGATCAGCACCGTTTGTCAAACCTATTGGGCCAAGGAGTCAGATTAAATTTCAAATTCAATTGATGGATGGAGATTCCATGAATACTCCTCCCGAAGCAGCAAGTGTAGCTCAGAAGCGCTCTGTTGTTCATTTTGATTTTGTGGCAACTTTTCTCACCCGTGTTAAAGATCCGTTGTGCCAACAAATACGTGATGGAATTCGCAATCGCGGCGATTTGAATTTGTCATTGTTATTACTTAGAATTGAAGCTGGAGAAAGCGATCTTGAATCTGAAATCCTCGCCAGCGGTTCGTTCGATTTGAGGCTTATTCTGGATCAAGGTCAAGATTCATACAGCCACCAAATTCCTATTTACAGCTACAATTCAGATATGGAGGTGGTAGGAACAGTTCTCATAAACTTAAAAGCTCACAAGGCCCTCAAGTTTTGCTCCACATGATTGTGAAACGACACCTCTACTTGTATATACATTTCCGAACTCATTTTTGTGATATGGAAGAAAACGATGCCATTCTACGTTTGTTTTCCGGAAGTCGCTATTTATATTACATTTTTTAAAGTATTGAAGAATTCTCGGAATCCGATTTGCAATCCTCATTGGAATCCAAAGCATCCATTTCCTCCAAAGTCATAGCTCGAAACGAAGGAGCCATTGTGGCGGACTGACTTTTGCTCAACTTCGATATTCCATCTTCTACTCCGTTCAACAGCAACAATTCAAAGCACTCCTTATTCCCATGTTTGGCAGCTATCTCTAGCCCAAATGATTTGTCCAATTGAGGGTTGAATAGAATCAGTGTAAGCAATGCCGCTACATTATTCTCGCTCACCACTTGTTCGAGGTCTTCCAACCGACGAGGTTTCGAATACATTAAATTCACGTACTTATTCTTGATGAACTCCTCTCTTTCCTCTTGGGTCGCGGTTTCCGTAGGCTTGCTCGTCTTTAGGTCAAATTCAAGCTCCAAATTTACTCTTTTGTTTCCCATTTTTTGAAACAACCCCATTTGCTCCGGACTTACTTTGTCTAAAGTCAATGAACGCACTTTTGAAATATGCGACCCGAGACTTCTGTGTATCCCAGAGCAATGAATACATACAAGAATGCCAAGATTGATAGAAACCCAATTAGGATCAATTGCAGCACAATCTGCACAAACTGGATTGGCGGCCATCAGATTGGTCACAGACTCCGAATTCGCAGCATTCGTTTCGGGATGCATTTGTTGTTGCAGCTGGATTTCAATGGCCCGTCGAATAGCTGCAATCCACGTGTTCATCTCTTCACGGTTGATCGCCTGCAGCATATACGGTCGTTTATGAGGTGAAATGATTTCAAAACAGCATCTCAATTCAGGATGACTTGTAACTTCCCTGACTGTGCAAAGCATCATGTCACATATGGGCCTGGGATCACTATCACTCCATTGTCGATAGTACCACAATTTATCACCGCGAAGAGAAAACCAACGCCGCTTCCAGTCCCGTCGAACTCCGGAACTGCGTTTGTACAAGTAACCCTCATACATTACAGTAGGATCGTGACTGGAGCGAGATGAACGTGATTCAACCACTACTCTAGCGGGTTTCCCTTCCATTTCCTGATCAAGAAGCGATCTCATTTCATTCCAACGCTCCACACTCTCTTTGAACTTACTTTCGACCCCTCTGATATTTTCGCGAGTGTCTTTTATATCTATAGAGCATTCCATCATCATCACATACCCTCGACGAAAAAACGACAATAAATCTTCGGAACAGGCGGCAGTGTGACTTAGCAATAAGAACCTTTTCTTGTTCTCCAGATGATTAATATCCTGGATCAATCCAAATCGGGATTTCTCAAACCGACCCCTTGCCTCTTGTAAATCACTGAGCATTTGAGACTCCACTGTATCATGAGTTCGACCCACTCCGCTTATCACCCGACCTTTGGCCCTTCTATGATGCATGTACTTCGCCTCCAGTGACTCGTAGGTCTCTCGAGCCTTCAGCAATTCCCTGCGATTGAGATCTGTCTGTTGCAGTTCTGTAGTAACAAAATGTGCCAGGCCTTCTATATAGTGATTCTCGAAGGATGAACTTAGCTCCCGCTGCAGCTGAGTAAAAGCTTCCATTTTGCGATTGAAAATAGGAACCAATGGGGATATCTTTCTCATTTCCTCAGAAACATCGCAACTGTGGACGAATTCTTTAGAACACTGCACGCTGTATTGCATTGCTTCCACCGAGTTGCGTGTTCTCTTGATCAACGTCTTCAGGTCGTGCTGTAACTCCAAGGCCCCTTCTTCAAACACACTCACTTTCTTTCTCAGCATGGGCGAGTCCTCATCGAATTCCACCATAAGCGTGTCTTCCCAGAACGAATCTTTCAGGTGGTCACTGGTTGCACTGCTAGTGCTGCTCCTCCGATTCTTTGGAAGCTCGGTCATCGCAGGCAAATCTTCATCTGGTAATTTATCAGTGATAACTGCCTGCAGTTCACGTATATAGGCCCGAAGATGAGAGTTTTCATCTTTTTGTAGCGCAAGAGCAACTTGAATGCTTTCTAACTTTGAATCGGTTTCTTTCGTTTTGTTTTGTTCTACGAATGTTTCGGAATCTAACAAGCTGCTTTTGGCTTGACCACTTCGTTCTATGAACGAATGCACTTCATTTGTAACTGGTGAATTTATCAAGCTGGAAAAGGCGAAAGATGCCTCATTTCCAGTATCAGGTGTGTCTGTAGGCGTATATAAGAAATCAATATCTAAAAAAGAGTTGTTTTCGTCAGAGTCCTCAAAATAATGTTCGCCTTCTTCATCTGATTCCTCCTCTTCAGTTGCTTCTCCTTCTTCCGAATAATTCTCTTCCTGTGATTTCTTATTAAAGGATTGAGCAAGACGTTTTGTCCTACTTCTTAAGGCCTGTAATCGTGATGGCTTTTTAACTTCTTCTTTGTCGCGTTTAAAACTAGCGAGACTGAAATTAGTCTTGCGCGGAGTTGTGACAACACCAAACAGTTTCTTACGAGATTTTTCAGGGGACCCTTTGTCGACTTCCTTCTCGCACATCTCTTCCATTTGCTCAGAGGTCATTTCATAAGTACCAGCTGATTGAGAACGCCGGTGAAAACTTGGCACCCGAACATGCATAGAAGGTTTCTTTGCTCGCCTCTGCACCATCTTCATTATATTATCAGTTCCCTCTTTGATGAACTTGGGAGGGTTTTTGAATGAACCACTTATATGATAGTTTTCTCCCAGCAACGATCCTGCAACATCTTTCCATGCCATAAAATCACCCTGAGATCCCAACTTAATTCTTGTTTCAGGTTTCATTCTTCTCTTTAGTTTCTTTACCTCTACTGTTCCATATGGCCCTTGAATAGCGCCGTGCTCGTCCCTAAAATACCACACACGTCGGTCCGTTTTTTGGGTGCATAGATCCGGGTACCTGTACAATTCCATATACGGTCCACTAGCGCTTCTTGCAATCCACGATTCATCTGATAGCGCATCACTTTCAAGCAATTCTCGAATGGCAGTCGCAGTACATGGCCCCAATGATTGACCAAGAGCATCACGGTAATAGTAAGTCATAGCTTTTGAAAAAAAAAACGGTACTGTACAACTGTAGAGTTTCTTGACTTTCTTCACGAAATAGCGATCGTTTTACGATGGTGGTGATGTTTTTTTTTTAACTTCTGAAACTAACAGTCTTCGAATTGGATGTTTTGGTATATTTGTCTTCGAGGTAACCCACGTTTTTCTTTTGTACAAATTACGAAATATTTATCAAGCCGAACGACAAGATTCCGGTGTCAAGTATTCCTTCAATCCCCTGTGTAATGAGGTTAAACAATATTCATTGGTTCCCAATTTCACCACATTAAACAAATTCAACTTGCCTGAACTTGTATCGATTGACAGAAGAAGCTAAGTTGACACGAAATTGTCGTCTACAGAGGAGTGGTCACGTTATTTGTGCTCGACAAGAACCAGTGCCTGGCGAGAGCTAGAACAGGAAACTTGGAGCAATCTTTGAAAGATCTGGGGTCACGCTCGTGGTTTACGGTGAAAATGAAAACAATCAGGGCAGAAAGCATACCGACGTCACCTGACTCATTAGAGTATTTGTCGCAAGCCATTACGGAGAACGACCAGCTGAATCGAAATCAAGCAGAAGAGAAGAAATTGAGAGAGGAGGAGAACGCACGGGTGACAAAGAGTCAAAAGCAGGAAGAGAGGAATGCTAGCATCCCACTCGAATGGAATCAAGAAGACTGCGACAGGCTTGAAGAATTGACATTGAGATTGTTAGAACTTCGCGAACAACATGAATGTGTACGTGAGGTTGTAGAGAACCATAACAAAGATATTAAAAAGGTGAAACGCTCTATCGCTGCGTTGACCAACAAATACA
>Ga0105055_10003365_pt1 | contig 24183 bp, 22 predicted proteins | sample BON03_FD_78090 | JGI IMG/M metagenome (GOLD analysis project Ga0105055, IMG submission 78090) | Freshwater microbial communities from Lake Bonney liftoff mats and glacier meltwater in Antarctica - BON-03 | ecosystem: Environmental > Aquatic > Freshwater > Ice > Glacier meltwater | place: Lake...
CCTTCGGTTTGGCAGCCGCCTTAGGCTTGGATGGTGCTTTAGCCATGAATTCCCCGACCCCTCGGTTCAGTTGGTTGATGCTGGCGCAAGAGAGCACGCCAGCGCGTGTCTCGATTCGTCATGATAGCGGTGTTTGAGAAATGTCCGAGTCCGCAGTTCAAATAATCGCAAGAGGGCCGCGCGCCCTCGCCGAGGCCGCCGCCGTCTCGCTGGATTCCGACCCGCTGCTGGAGGGGGCGACCTATTCCATCCTCGAGGAAGATGAGGACAAGGGCATCTGGCGGATCGACGCCTTTCCCAATGACGCCAACGAGGCGCGCGGGATCGAGGCGCGATTGAAGGCGCATGCCGGCCTGACGGTGAAGGTCGAGAAACTGGCGGACGCCGACTGGCTGGCCATGTCGCTGTCGGGTCTGCCGCCGGTGCGGGCCGGACGGTTCTTCGTCTATGGGGCGCACGACGAGGGCCTCGTTCCGAACAACACCGTCAATCTGAAGATCGACGCCGGTGCCGCCTTTGGCACCGGCCACCACGGCACCACAGTCGGCTGTCTGATCGCCTTCGACGAACTGCTGAAGCGCGAACGGTTCGAGCGGGTTCTGGACGTTGGCTGCGGCACCGGTGTGCTGGCCATCGCGGCGGCGAAGACGGGTTCGAAGGTCTCGGTCGGCACCGATATCGACCAGCCCTCGGTGCGCATCGCCAACGAGAATGCCCAGCTGAACATGGCCGACGCCCGTTTCGTCCATGCCTTTGGCCTCAACGATCGCAAGGTGCGCCAGCACGGTCCCTATGATCTGGTGTTCGCCAACATCCTGGCCCCGCCGCTGGTGTCCCTGTCGCAGGACATCAAGAACGCGCTCAGCCTCGACGGCGTCGCCATCCTGTCGGGTCTGTTGCGGACGCAGGAGCGGCGTGTGTCGGCGGCCTACTTGTCGCGCGGTTTCGTCCTCGAGCGGCGCATCCATCGCGACGCCTGGAGTGCCCTTGTGCTGAGGCGAGTGGGGTAACGGTCGGAACAGGTCGCGCGCAAAAGCGTTGAAGCAGCTCAATGGAGATTAACGCCTTGGCCCAGCACGACCCCAACGACCCGACCCAACTCCCGCCCGGTACACCGGTCTACACCGAGACCGTTGAGACGACGGTCGTGCGAGAGTCCAGTACCGGCTGGTGGATAGCCGGTATCCTCGGTGGCGCGGTGATGATCGCCGTGCTGTGGATCCTGTTCGCGCGCGGTCCCAACCCGCAGACGGACGAGGCGCTTCTGCAGGCTCAAGCTAATGCCGCAGCCGCACAGGCGCAGGCCGACTCCGCCCTGATTCAGGGTCAGATCCAGGGCCAGGTGGCCGGTGCCCAGGCCAGTGTCGAGATCGCCCGGGCTGAGGCTGCCCGGTCGCAGGCGGAAGCCGTGCGCGCCAACAGCGAGGCCCGCGCCGCCGAGGCTCGCGCCGCTACGCCGGTGATCATCGAGCGCGAGGTCCCGGCTCCAGGGCCGGTTGTGGTCACGCCGCCGGTGCCGCAGAACTGAGCCATGAAATCTCCTTCCCCTTTAAGGGGAGGGGTGTAGCCGTCCCCGGGTCCGACCAGAGGTCGGCCCGAGGACAGGCCATGCGACGAGAGGGAGGGGAGGTTTCAGGGATGACCGCCCTGCGGTTCCCCACCCGTCCGTCGCCAGACGACCGCCACCCTCCCCATAAGAGGCGGGAGAATGCTATGACTGCCAGATGCGCCAGACCTTTGATGAATCCACCGACCCGTCCTTCGGGGCGAAACACCTCCCGCGCGTCCGCGCCCAGATGGCAGAACAGGGGCTCGACGGCCTGCTGGTCCCGCACGAGGACGAGCACCAGAACGAATATCTGCCCGCCGCCAACGACCGGCTGGCCTGGGTCAGCGGCTTCACTGGTTCGGCCGGCGCCGGGGTGGTGATGAAGGACAAGGCTGCGGTCTTCGCCGACGGCCGCTACACGGTGCAGGTACGTGCCCAGGTCGATGCGGCACAGTTCGAGATTCTCGACCTTGAAGGCGGCGTGGCCAACTACCTCGAGCGCGCGCCCAGGGGGTCGGTCATCGGCTATGATCCGCGTCTGCATACGCCCGACGCGCTGGCGACCCTGAAGCGGGCCGCCGCCCGGGCCGGAGCCGAGCTGAAACCGGTCCTGCCCAATCCGCTGGACCTCGCCTGGGCCGAGGAACGTCCGGATCAACCGACCGCGCCGGTGGTGCCGCATGAGGACCGCTACAGCGGTGAGAGCAGCGCCACGAAACGCGCCCGAATCGGTGCGGCACTGACGCAGGCCGGGGCGGATGCCGCAGTGTTGACCGCGCCGTCGTCGCTGGCCTGGCTGTTCAACATTCGTGGCGGCGACGTGATCCGCACCCCCCTGCCGCTGGGACAGGCGGTGGTGAAGGCCGACGGCACGGCACAGTTGTTCCTCGATCCGCGCAAGGTGACCAATGCGCTGCCCGCCTGGTTGGGCGATGCCGTCACGCTGGAGGCTCCCGAGGCGCTGGAGGCGGCGCTGGAAACCCTGTCGGGCCAGAAGGTGATGGTCGATCCGGGCCAGTCGCCGGCCTGGTATTTCGATCGTCTCGAGGCGGCCGGCGCGATCGTCGTTCGCGGCATGGACCCCTGCGCCCTGCCGCGCGCCTGCAAGAATCCCGTCGAGATCGAGGGTAGCCGTCAGGCTCATATTCGCGACGGCGCGGCCCTGACCCGGTTCCTGCACTGGGTTGATACGGTGGGGCAGGCGACCCTGCCCGACGAACGTCAGATCGCCGAGGCGCTGGAAGGATTCCGCGAGGCGACGGGCGCACTGAAGGACCTGTCATTCGACACCATCGCCGGGGCCGGCCCCAACGGGGCCCTGCCGCACTACAAGCCGGTGACGCGCACGATCCGGCGGATGGAGAAGGGTTCTCTGCTGCTGGTGGATGGCGGCGGCCAGTATCTGGACGGCACCACGGACGTCACCCGGACCATGACCGTGGGCGAGCCGACGGCGGACCAGCGGCGGATGTTCACCCTGGTGCTCAAGGGCCATGTGGCCATGGCCACGGTGCGGTTTCCGGCCGGGACGACGGGGCATCAGCTGGACGCCCTGGCGCGGCTTCCGCTGTGGATGCAGGGCCTCGACTATGACCACGGCACCGGCCACGGCGTCGGATCGTATCTGGGCGTCCACGAGGGGCCGCAGCGGATTTCCAAGGCGGTCAACAGCCAGCCGCTGCTGACCGGCATGATCCTGTCCAACGAGCCCGGCTACTACCGCGAGGGCCATTGGGGCATCCGCATCGAGACGCTGCAGGTGGTGACGCCGCCCACGGCGATCGAGGGCGGTGAGCGGCCGATGCACGGGTTCGAACAATTGACCCTTGCCCCGCTGGACCGCAAGCTGATCGATGTCGGCCTGCTGACGCCGGACGAGCGCGCCTATGTCGATGCCTATCACGCCGAGGTCCTGACCAAGGTCGGGCCGCTGCTGGAGGGGGAAGTTCTGGACTGGCTGAAGGCACAGGCTGCACCGCTCTGATCCAGGCAAACGGGCCTTGCAAAGCGGGGCGGTCGGCACGACGTGAGGCCCCGCACATCGCAGGAGCGCTTCCATGAAAACCCGTCGTCTCGGCAAGTCCGGCCCCGAAGTCTCTGCCATCGGTCTCGGCTGTATGGGTATGGCCGCCTTCTATGGTCAGGCGTCGGACGAGGCGCAGGCGACGGCGGTGATCCACCGCGCGCTCGATCTCGGTGTCACCCTGTTCGACACCGCCGAAATGTACGGCCCCCACACCAATGAAATCCAGCTCGGCAAGGCGCTGGCCGACCGGCGCGACCGGGCTTTTGTGGCAACAAAGTTCGGCATCGGCTACAATGCCGAACGCACCGCCCTGGCCATCAACGGCTCGCCGACCAATGTGCGTCGGGCCATCGAGGGCAGTCTGAAGCGGCTGGGGATGGACCACGTCGATCTCTACTATCTGCACAGGGTCGATGCGAACACGCCGATTGAGGAGACGGTCGGGGCTATGGGTCGGCTGGTCGAGGAGGGCAAGGTGCGTTTCCTCGGCCTGTCCGAGGCCTCGCCCGAAACGCTGCGCCGGGGCCATGCCGAACATCCGATCACGGCACTGCAGACCGAATATTCGCTGTGGAGTCGCGAGCCTGAGGACGACCTGCTGACGACCTGCGACGAACTGGGCATCGGCTTTGTGCCCTACAGCCCTTTGGGGCGGGGCTTCCTGTCGGGCGAGATCAAGTCGCTGAACGACCTCGCCGAGGACGATTTCCGCCGGTCCAACCCGCGCTTCCAGGGCGAGAATTTCCAGAAGAATATCGACCTCGTTCATGCCGTTGCGGCCATCGCGGCGGACAAGGGTGTGACGGCGGCGCAACTGGCCTTGGCCTGGGTGCTGGCCCAGGGCGAGCATCTGGTGCCGATCCCCGGCACGCGACGGATCCGGACGCTGGAAGAGAATGCTGCGGCGGCCGACCTGACGCTGAGCGCGGACGATCTGGCGCGGATCGAGGCGGTGTTTCCCAAGGGGGCGGCATCGGGCCACCGGTATGCGGAAGCGGCGCGGGCCTCGTTGAACCGGTGATCCGATAGGTCCCTTCCCCCGCAAGGGGGAAAGGATCAGGATATCAGCGCCAGCCACTCGTCCTCGGTCAGGACGGTGACGCCGTGTTTCAGTGCATCGGCCATCTTGGACCCCGCGCCGGGGCCTGCGACCAGATAGTCGGTCTTCTTGGACACCGAGCCGGACACCTTGGCCCCGAGGCTCTCCGCGCGGGCCTTGGCCTCGTCGCGGGTGAAGCGTTCGAGGGCTCCGGTGAAGACCACGGTCTTGCCCGCGACCGGGGTGTCTGACTTCGGCTTTTCGGCGTCCTCGATGCGGGTCATTTCGGCCACCAGGGCGTCGACCATGGCGCGGTTGTGGGTCTCGCGGAAGAACAGGGCCAGAGCGCGCGCTGCCACCGGGCCGACGCCCGAAACGCCAGCGATCTGGCCGAGACCTTCGGACGGACCTTCATTGCGGGCGACGGCGGCGAGACGGATCAGTCCGGCCCAGTCGTCGGCGAGGGTCGCCAGACCCCGCCGCGCGGGCGCAGCGAGGCCGGGGAAGGCGAGGGCGATCTTCTGGTCGACGGGCGCTTCGGGCCACGGATCGGCAGCGAGCGGTTCGGCCTCGGCAAGTGCCACGATGACACGCGGCGATATCGAAGGGGTTTCGTTCAGCCGGACCCAGTCCTCGCTGGGGATGCCTTCGGCGGCAGCGAGGCAGGCGGCCTCGAAGGCGGTCCAGGTCTCGAAGGTGCGGGCCAGGACGATGGAGGTCTGTTCGCCGATATCACGCACACCGAGGCCATAGATGAAACGGTCGAGGGCGATGGTCCGGCGGGCGTCGATGCCGACGATCAGGTTGCCCACGCTGGTCTCGCCATAGCCGTCCTCGGCGCGCAGGGCATTGAGCTTTTCCGTGTCGCGGGCGAGGCGGAAGATGTCGGCGGGCTGGCTGATCCAGCCGCGTTCGTGGAAGGCGACCAGTTGCTTCTCACCGAGGCCCTCTATGTCGAAGGCGCGGCGGCTGCAGAAATGTTTGAGGTGTTCGATGCGCTGGAACGGGCAGGCCAGTTCGCCTGTGCAGCGGCGGACCACGCTGTCGATACCCGAGGCATTGATCTCCCTCACCAGCGCCGTCTTCAGCGGGCAGTTGCAGAGGTAGGGAAAGACCCATGGCGGGTCGCGACCCGGCCGGTCGGGATCGACCACACCCAGAATTTGCGGGATCACATCGCCCGCCCTTTGCAGCGTCACCGTGTCGCCGATCCGCACGTCCAGCCGGGCGATCTCATCGGCATTGTGCAGGGTGGCGTTGCGAACGACGACGCCACCGACGGTGACAGGATGCAGTCGCGCGACCGGGGTGTGAGAGCCTGTACGCCCCACCTGGATGTCGATGCCTTCCAGCACCGTCGTGGCCTGCTGGGCCGGAAATTTGTGGGCGATGGCCCAGCGCGGGGTGCGGGCGACGAAGCCGAAGCGGGTCTGCCAGTCCAGCCGGTCGACCTTGTAGACCACGCCGTCGATGTCATAGCCGAGGCCAGCGCGGTCAAGCTCCAGTTCGGCATAAAGGGCCTGAAGCCCGGCGGCATCCTCGACCCGGCGTGAGCGGACGTTGACGTGAAATCCCCAGCTTTCCAGAGCCTTCAAGGCGTCGGCTTGCGTGTCGGCGAAGGATGAAGAAGTCTCACCCCAGGCGTAGGCGAAAAAGCGCAGGGGCCGTCTGGCGGTGACCGCCGGGTCCTTCTGGCGCAGGGAACCGGCAGCGAAATTGCGCGGATTGGCATAGGTGCGCTGGCCCTCGGCTTCGGCGGCGGCGTTGAAGGCGTCGAAGGCGTCGTTGGGGGCATAGACCTCGCCGCGCACCTCGATGAGGTCGGGCCAGGCCGTGCCGGACAGGGTCTGAGGGATGTCCGCGAGGGTGCGCAGATTGGCGGTGACATCCTCACCGGTCTTGCCGTCGCCGCGCGTGGCGCCGGTGACCAGCCTGCCTCTTTCGTAGCGCAAACTGGCCGAGAGGCCGTCGATCTTGGGCTCGGCGACGAAGGCGACGACCTCGTCGACCGGCAGTTTCAGGAAGCGGCGGATGCGGGCGACGAAGTCGGTCACTTCCTCGACCGAAAAGGCGTTGTCGAGCGACAACATGGGCACGCCGTGGCGCACCGGGGCGAACTGGCTGGAGCCGGCGGCCCCCACCACCTGCGACGGCGAGGCGGGGCTGGTCAGGTCGGGGAACAGGTCTTCGATCTCGAGCGCGCGGCGTTTGAGCGCGTCATAGGCGGCGTCGGAAATACCGGGCGCATCCTGGCCGTGATAGAGGGCGTCGTGGCGCGCCAGTTCAGCGCTCAGCCGGTCGAGTTCCTTGCGCGCGGCGGACCCGGTCAGCTGATCGACGGCAATCTCGGACATAAAGCGCTCGCCACAGGGAATCCCGGGGGAGATTCTCCATGCTGTTCTAGCATTACCCGCCGCGGATTCGAGACCCGCCGTGGGATTGCAGCCCTTCGGTTCGGCATGACAGGGAGTTAAACTGACACGGCTGCCGCGCTCGGCTAGCGTGCGGTGATCTCAAGGAGCCCCTATGCGTCACGCCCGTCTTCTCGCCCTGTCCACCGCGTTCGGCGCCGCCCTGATGGTTTCGGCCTGCGGCAGCCTGTTTGGGAGTGAAGCGCCGCCGCCGGCGGCTGCCGCACCGGCACCCACCGCCATGCATGCCCAGCTGCTGGAAGACGTCCGCATTCTTTCAGCCGATGACATGCAGGGCCGTGACACCGGGGCACCGGGCGGGGAGAGGGCGCGCAACTATATCGTCGGGCGGCTGGAGACCTTGGGTGTCGCCGCCCCGGCGATGGGCCGGTTGCAGCCGTGGGAGATGCAGGGCCGGAGCCGCGCCGGACCGAAGACGTACAATGGGGTCAATATCATCGGCCTGATCCCCGGCACGCGCGTGACCGACCGCTATATCGTCGTCACCGCCCACTATGACCATCTCGGGCTCAATGCCGAAGGCCAGGCCTTCAACGGGGCCGACGACAATGCTTCGGGCGTGGCCACCATGCTGGCGCTGGCCGCAGAGCTGAAGCGTCAGGCCCCGGAACACAGCGTGTTGATCGTGGCGCTGGACGGCGAGGAGCACGGCCTGCTGGGGGCGAGACATTTCGTCGAGGCTCCGCCGATGCCGCTCGAATCCATCACCATGAACCTGAATTTCGACATGACTGCGCGGGCCGAGACCGATGGCAGGCTGTGGGTCACCGGGACCTACCAGCACCCGACCTTCCGCCCGATTCTTGAGGGTATTCCCGCCAATGGTGCGGTGGCCCTGGCCTTCGGCAAGGACACGCCGCAGGACATGGGTCAGGATAACTGGGTCGAGGCCTCCGACCATGCGGCCTTCTATCGGGCCCAGGTGCCGTTCCTGTATCTGGGGGTGAACTACCACCCCGACTATCACCGCCCGTCGGACGATTTCGAGCGGATCACCCCGTCGGTGTTCATCAGTGCGACCGAACTTTCGATCGCCGCGTTCCGGGCGCTGGACGCCGCTCTGGATCGCTAATCCTCGACAGGGATCGGCGGGCGTGTTGGGTTGCGATCCGGAGGGTCCCATGCGCACCAGAATTCTCACCACCGTCATCGGCGTCGCCGTCCTGCTTGCCCTGTCGTCCTGTGAACGTCCGAATGAAAAGGGGGCGGCACCAACGGTCACAGCCCCGGCATCGGCGTTCAGCCACAGCCTGAGCTCGGACCTGTCCGGCTACTATATGCCGGTGAGCGAGGTCCGGGTCGGTAACTGGTCGTTCGACCATGTTTTCGTCGGCCAGACGGTCGAGTTCCAGACGTGGGAAGCTGGAAGCCGCAGCGGGACCTTCGCGCCGGTCATGCTCCAGTTCGACGACGTTACCAGCCCCATGGTCCAGACCGAGATCGGCGAAGTGCACAGCGTCACGGTCCGTGTCCTGCCCACGGCCTATTCCGTGTCCGACACCGACATCAATTTTCAGGGTCAATCGCCCGAGCTCGGACGGGTCCGGTTCGATGGTGTCCTCGATCCGGGTGCCCTGGCCACCTCACGCCGCAACCTCGGCAATGAGGGTGTGGTGGTCACGGGGACCCTGACGGTGGGCGATGCGCCGGCGCAGAGTGTGCAACTTCGCTGGTGGGGCGGCGACTGACGACGGGTCAGCAGCCCGAGCGGATATCCAGCTTCAGCCCCATGGCCTCGGCCAACGCTTTCCCGCGACGGCGGGTCTGTTCGCCCAGCAGGACGTCGGCATAGCCGTCAGACGCTGTCAGCACGAGCGCGCCGTCGCGAACCCCGGCGCGGGCATTGACCAGCAGTTGTGGCGAACGACCGGACAGGTCGTAGGCCAGCCGGATCGCCAGGCCCAGCGCGCGCGCGCGGTGACGCTGATCCTCGTTCAACAGGCGAGTGATGGTCGCGGGCTCGGGCGTCGCCACCGAGCCGCCGTAGCGCCCATTGACGGTGACGGCCAGGAAGGCGCGCTCGGCGTGGCACTGGCCCGGCACCGGGGCCCGGAGTACCTGGTCGAAGGCCATCTCGACCCGGCGATCCGGGTGCAGGCGCGCGCCGAGGTCGGCCAGACGGCAGGCGGCGTCGGCCAGCAGACGGTCCCGTTCTCGATCAAACACCGGCGGCAGAGCGTCCAGCAGCGGCCCGATCCAGCCCATCAGGGCACCCGGCAAGGCCGGCGAAATACCCTGGCGTGCGCCCAGCGCCGAACAGCCGGCCAGCAGGGGGTCGGCATCGGCAATGTCGGGCTCCAGCGCCTCATACAACAGGCCCTCGCGCACGCCCCAGGCTGACAGGACGATACGCTTCAGCTCCAGCCGCTCGATCAGCCCTTCCAGCACCATGGCCGCATGGGGCTGGGTCTCGGCCCGCTTCTTCGACAGGCCGGGCCATTTTTCGAGCGCCGTCTTCGACGCGCGCGCGATCAGCCGGGCGGTATCCAGAATCTCGGCAGCGGTCACCTCATACTGATGCACGATGCGCAGAGGATAGGCGCTGGCGGCCATATGCAGTTGCGCCAGCGTCCGCCAGGCCCCGCCGACCGCATAGAGGGTGTCGGCCTTGTAGTCCCTGACAGGCTCAAGCCGCGTGGCAATCGTCTCGCGCCGGCGATCGGCGTCGAAGCCGTGAGCGTCGGTCAGGGCAAAGGGACCCAGGGGCAGACTCGTTCCGCGCCCGACCTGTCCGTCCTTCAGCCGCACCAGTTCCAGGCTGGAGCCACCGAGATCGCCCACCACCCCGTCGGCGCCCGGGTTGCCGGCGAGAACGCCGAATGCCGCGTAACGCGCCTCTTCTTCGCCGGAGAGGACGCGGATCTTCAGCCCGGTTTCGGCCGCGACGCGGTCGCAGAAGTCGGGACCGTCGGTGGCCTGGCGCACCGCTGCGGTGGCGACGACGAAGGAATGGGCGGGCTGGACCCCCTCGATGACGGCGGCAAACCGCCTGAGCGCCGTCAGGGCCTGGGCCGCGCCCTCGACGGACAGTTGGCCTGTTACGGCCAGATCGCGGCCGAGGCCGGCGAGGACCTTCTCGTTGAACACGGTCCAGATGGCGCGGCCTTCCAGCCGATACAACACCAGCCGGACCGAGTTGGAGCCGATGTCGATGACGGCGACGTCGCGCGAGACGCCGATCGCAGAATTCAGGGCGTCCGGCATCAACGCTTCTTCCGCGTGGGCTCGTAGCTGAGGTGGCCCGGCAGGGTCTTCACCTTGCGGCCCCGGCCCGACAGGCTGGGGTTGGTCATGAAATATTCGTGAGCCGAGAACGGCCGTTCGGGGTCGACGGGCGTGACCCGGCGATAGCTGCCGTCCGGCTCCAACACCCAACTCTGTGCGTCGTCCTTGAGGTTGGCGACCATGATCTGGTCCAGCACCTGATTGTGCACAGTGGCGTTCAGAACCGGCGTCATCAGCTCGACCCGGCGGTTCAGGTTGCGCGACATCCAGTCGGCAGAGGAGATGAAGACCTTGGCCTCGTCATTGGGCAGGGCGTGCCCGTTGGCGAAGGCGACAATACGGCTGTGCTCCAGGAAGCGCCCGACGATGGACTTGACGCGGATATTCTCGCTCAGACCCTCGACACCGGGACGCAGGCAGCAGATGCCGCGCACCACCAGTTCGATGCGCACACCGCACTGACTGGCGCGGTAGAGGGCATCGATGACCTCTGGCTCGACCAGGGAGTTCATCTTGGCCCAGACGGCCGCGGGCTTGCCTTGCGCCGCCGCCTTCATCTCCTGCCCGATCAGTTCGATCAGCGTGGTCTTCATGTTAAGGGGCGATACGATCAGCGCCTCCAGATCATCGGGGCGGGCGTAGCCGGTGATGTAGTTGAATACCCGCGAGGCGTCGCGAGCCAGCACGTGATCACAGCTGAACAGCGACAGGTCGGTGTAGATCCGCGCCGTCACCGGGTGATAGTTGCCCGTGCCGAAATGGCAGTAGGTGTTGAGGCCTTCACCTTCGCGGCGCACGACGACGCTGACCTTGGCGTGGGTCTTCCATTCGACGAAGCCGAAGACGACGTGGACACCCGCCCGCTCCATGGCCCGCGCCCAGCGGAGATTGGCCTCCTCGTCGAACCGGGCCTTGATCTCGACCAGGGCGACGACGTTCTTACCGTTCTCGGCCGCCTCGATCAGGGCGGCGACGATCGGACTGTCCTTCGATGTCCGGTACAGGGTCTGTTTGATGGCGATGACGTTGGGGTCGCGCGCGGCCTGGCGGAGGAACTGGACCACCACGTCGAAGCTCTCGAACGGGTGGTGGATCAGCATGTCCTTCTCGCGCATGGCCGCGAAGATGTCGCCGCCATTGTCGCGCACACGCTCCGGATAGCGCGGCTCATAGCCCTTGAATTTCAGATCGGGGTGGCCTGCAGGAATCAGGTCGGCGACCTGGGCCAGACCCAGCATGCCGCCGACCAGCACGATGTCTTGCGGCGCAGCGTCCAGTTTATTGGTGATGAAGGTGCGCAGGTCGTCGGGCATGGACGCCTCGACCTTGATGCGCACGACCGAGCCGAGCCGGCGCTGTTTCAACGCCTCCTCGAACTCCATGACGAGGTCCTCGGCCTCTTCCTCGATCTCGATGTCGGAATCGCGAATCAGACGGAAAACGCCACGTTCCAGCACGTCACAGCCGGGGAACAGGTGGTCGATGAAGAGCATCAGCAGGCTCTCCAACGTCACATAGCGGCGGCGACCCGGGGTCGAGCGACCGTCGGTGGCCAGGGGCCAGAACCGCTTTACCTGGGTCGGCACGGGCACCAGGGCATAGAGGGTGCGGTTGTCCGAGCGACGCTTCAACTTCAGCGCCAGCGAGAAGCCGAGGTTGGGCAGGAAGGGGAAACGATGGGCCGGGTCGATCGCCATCGGCGTCAGCACGGCGAACAGCTGGTTCAGGAACTCCGGCTCCAGCCGCTCGTGCTCTGTCTTGGTGATACGGTCGGCGTCGACGACCTCGATGCCGACGTCCTTCAGCTCTTTACGCAGCCTGCGCCAGCGGCGCTGCTGTTCGGCCATCAGGACACCGGCGGCGGCGTTGACCTTGTCCAGCTGTTCCGCAGGGGTCAGGCCGTCGGCCGACAACACCCTGACCCGCTCGCGCACCTGACCTTTGAGCCCGGCCACGCGGGTCATGAAAAACTCGTCGAGATTGTTGGCCGAGATCGACAGGAAGCGCAGCCGCTCCAGCAGGGGGTGGCCTGGGTTGGCGGCCTCCTCAAGGACCCGGCTGTTGAAGGCGAGCCAGGAAATTTCGCGATTGAAGAAGCGGGTCGGCGAGGCCATCAGCGCCTCGGACAGCTCCAGCCTCGGCGCGCGCGAGGAGGGGACCTTGTCACCGGTGGTCTTGTCGCTGATGGACGCATCGCTCATGACACGGGTTCTGGCCCGCCGGAGCGATGGCCGCAACCTCGCTCTGACAAAGTGAAGCGCCGCCCGATCTCGCGATCGAACGGCGCTTCTTCCGTATGCTGACGGCTTACCAGCGCCAGGCGTCGAGGATGACGTCGATGATGTACCCGTCGTATTCGTCGATCAGATAGATGTGGTTGTCGACCAGCACCCACCGGGTGCCCTGGGGCGGATAGCCCAGGCCGTAGGTCCGCCAGTCATCGAGCTGGTAGCGCCAGAAGATCGACGGCAGATAGGCCCCGACCTGAAAGCGCTGGCCCCAATAGCTGCGCGGGACATTGTAGTAGCCGTGGCCGGGCGCGAAATAGAAGCCGATACGGAGGCCGGTATAGCCGCGGAAACGCCGGTCATTGCGCCACCAGTTGCCGCCATGATTGCGGTTCCAGTTTCGCCGCCATTGGTCGCCGTTGAAGCGGTTGCGGAACTCGCGGTACTCGCGACGATCCTGACGCCGTTCCTGACGGTCTTCACGGCGGTCATTGCGCCAGTCTCGCCGATCATCGCGACGATCCCGACGGTCAGCGCGGCGGTCGTCGCGATTGTCCCAGCCGCCGCCATTCGGACGGTCGGGCCGTTCAGGACGATCCGGACGACCCCCACCGCCGCCGCCAACACCCGGGTTCGGGCGGTCGGGACGATCCGGTCTGTCGGGGCGGTCAGGACGGTCCGGGCGACCCCCCCCGCCGCCGCCGCCGACGCCCGGGTTCGGGCGGTCGGGACGATCTGGTCTGTCGGGCCGGTCAGGACGATCCGGGCGACCCCCACCCCCGCCGCCAACACCCGGGTTCGGGCGGTCGGGACGATCCGGTCTGTCTGGGCGATCTGGCCGGTCAGGACGATCCGGTCTGTCCGGGCGACCGGGTCTGTCCGGACGCTCTTGTCGGTTGGAACTCTCCACACGGGCCTCGTCGCCGTTCTGGAGAGCAGCGCCGCGGCGACCTCCGCCGCGTTCCGCATCCTGGGCGAGGACGGTCAAGGGTGCCATGGCAGGCACGGCGAAGGCCGCAACAGCGGCGGCAACCATAAGTGAGCGTTTCATTCTCGTCTTTCCCCGCACGTCCCTGTCAGACGGCTTATGGTGAATGTCGCGCTTTCAGCATGAACCCTGACTGAACGAAACGCGATGTCTGGTTCATCATCTGACTGGATATGAAAACGCCCCGCGAGCCTGAGCCCGCGGGGCGTATTTGTGAGCGTGGGTGATCCCTAGTAAACGCCGGCCAGTACGCTCGCGATCAGACCGGTCGCGATGGCAATCAGCACGATGTCATTGCCAGCGTGGACATAGCGGTACCCACGCGGGGCCTGACGCAGACCATAGCCATAGGTATCGCGCACATAATAGCTGCGATAGGCCGATGGCAGATAGCTGCCCCGCTGCCAGCGCTGGCCGTAGTAGCGCGGCTCGACGCGATAGTAGCCGTAGCTGGGGGCATACCAGTAGCCGTTGCGGGCACCGCGGTAGTCGCGGAAATCGTTGCGGTCACGCCACCAGTCACGATTATTGCGGTCCCAGCGCTGGTCGCGACGGAAGTCCCGACGGTCGTCGCGACGCTCTGCCCGGAAGTCGCGGCGATCATCGCGCCGGTCTTCACGGAAATCACGGCGGTTGTCGAACCGACCGCTGCGCCGGTCGCTGCGGTCATCACGGCGTTCCTGACGGAAGTCACGACGGTCATCGCGGCGGTCCTGCCGGAACTCCTGCCAGTTTTCACGGCGGTCGCTGCGGCTCTGGGCCTCTGCGGCCAGAGGGGTGGCGGTAGCCAGGACCAGTCCGAGCACCGCGGCCTTGGTCAAGCGGTTCATGTTCACTCTCCAGCTGGGGATCGGCGGCAGAAGGCCACGCTGACCCATCAATCATGCGCCAGCCTCGGTCATGGCGGATGAACTCCCCCTGAACGCGAATGTCAGGTTCCGTGGCGCGGCATTGCGGGCGTGGGGCGGGGCACCCACCTGTCTCCCAGCTTTACAGGACCCCTGCATGACCGCTCCGATCGAACTCTGGTACTGGCCCACGCCCAATGGCTGGAAGATTTCCATCGCCCTCGAGGAGATGGGGCTGGCATACGAGATGAAGCCGGTGAACATCGGGGCTGGCGAACAGTTCGGCGCGGCGTTTCAGGCCATCAGCCCCAATGGCCGGATGCCGGCCATCGTCGATCCGGACGGGCCGGATGGCCAGCCGCTGGCGATCTTTGAGTCCGGGGCCATCCTGCAATACCTCGGGGTCAAGTCCGGCCAATTCTATCCGCAGCACCCGCGCGGCAAGGCCGAGGTCGATCAGTGGCTGTTCTGGCAGGTGGGCGGCCTCGGGCCGATGGCGGGCCAGACGCACCATTTTCGCCAGTACGCGCCCGCCATCATCAAGGATCAGCGCCAGATCGCCTATGGCGTCCGCCGCTATACGGACGAGACGCATCGTCTGTACGGAGTAATGGACCGACGGCTGGCCGACCGGGACTATCTGGCCGGCGACTATTCCATCGCCGACATGGCGGCCTGGCCATGGATCCTGCCCCAGTTGCAGGGACAGGACCTGGCCGGGTTCCCGAACCTTGCGGCCTGGATGGAGCGGGTAGGGGCTCGCCCCGCCGTGATCGCCGGTCGCGCCCTTGGGGATGAGATGCGCCGTAGCCTGGCGGCGTCCGGCAAGGCCGCTGAGGCCGCCCGGAAAGTGCTGTTCGGACAGCGGGCGCGGTAACCGTTCGTAAGCCTCCCGGTCACGCGCCGTTAGCAGGTGTGAATCAGAGATTTCCGAACTATTTCAGAGGTCTGAACAAGGGCGCAGTATTCCGTCCATCTGTACTGAAAAGGCCGCAAACGGCCCGCGCTGTTAACTTTACCTTCAAACCGCAGGTATTTGATCGGGTCTTAGAGGACGGGGCCAGAAAGGCTCCGGTTCGGGAGAGACAGTGATGAACGCGCAAGAAACAGCGCCGCAAGTCGATCAAGAGCAGGGCCTGCCCCTGCCGACTGCCGATATGAGCGGCGAAGACCTGTTCCGGTTGGGCATGATGTATTCGAGCGGTCAGGGCGGATGCCCCATGGACCGGGTCTCGGCCCACATGATCTTCAACCTGGCCGCCATGAAGGGCTCGATCGAGGCGCGCGTCTATCGCCGCGAGATGAGCGAAGAGATGGAGCAGGACGAGATCGCCGAGGCCCAGAAGGCCGCGCGCCGCTGGATCGATGCAGGCGTGGTCACGCTGGCGGCCTGAGGTCTGACCTCGGCCTTCTCCGCCGTCATGGGTTGCGCTGGACGACCCGGACGGCAACCTCGTTGCGGCGCAGGGTCGGTATGGTCCAGGGCGGGTCGTAGAACCAGACGACCGGATCGCCCTGACTGACCCACCGGCTGCCGGCCAGGACCGCGTCCAGTTCGGCCTGTTTGCTCGCTACCGTTCTCGCCGAGCCGAATCCGCTGAAGCGCAGCACCGCATAGCTCTCAGCCGGGACCACCGCCAGGACGACGGCCGGGTCACGCGGAACCGGTAAGGTCGCCATCGTATATTCCGACGGCATGAAGAACTGGATGGTCCAGCGGTCGCCGCCAGCCGCGCCCTGGGCCACCGGAGCTGTCATGGCGATACTGCGCGACCCCCCGGCGCGCTCGCCTTCCCCGGCCTGGGCTACGGGCGCCGTCATGGCGATACTGGTCCGGGCGGTATTCCCCCCGAAAATATAACCGGCCAGGCGCTGGAAGCCGCGATTACGAGCCGCCTCGCTGGTGCCGGTCACCACCGTCTGGGCCGCGATCCGCTCGCCATAGGTCCGGATCTCGACGACGCCGATCCGATCAATTTCGGTGAAGGCGGGCTCTTCCGTGCCGGAACGAACGCCGACGGTCGAACAGGCTGACGTCATCACGGCCGCGACAATGGCGATGAGTTTGGTCTTCATGGCGGTGAGGTCCGTTGCTGCGCGGGTGATTTTAAAGCCGGGCCGCGGACATCCGCAACTCATGACGTAATCTTCGGTTCCGGCCCATGGTCTTGATGTCACAGGGGCCGGGGTTACCCCTGTTCGCCCCTGATCCCGGCAAAGGCGGACAGGGGTGCGTATGCGGCCAGCTGTTTGCTCACGCGCGCCTGGATGGCGGCCAGAATGTCCGCAGTATTCCAGATTGAGCCCTGCATCACCGCGGCCCATTCCAGACCTTCGGCGACCGAGTGATCGCGGGCATAGGTGACCGCGGCCTTTGAGCCCGAAATTGCCAGCGGGGCCTTGGCGGCGATGGCCTGCGCCATCTCCAGGGCGGCTTTTAGCAGGGCGTCGGGGTCGGGCAGGACGGCATTGACGAACCCCAGCCGTTCGGCACGCTCGACCGTCAGCGATGTGCCCAGATAGGCCAGTTCGCGGACCACGGCCTCGGGCAGGATGCGCGGCAGCCGCTGCAGACTGCCGACGTCGGCCATCATGCCGATGTTGATCTCCTCGATCCGGAAATAGGCCCCGGTTGCCGCCAGCCTCAGGTCGCAGGCGGCGATAAGGTCGAGGCCGGCACCCACACAGGCCCCCTGAACGGCGGCGATGACCGGAAACCGCACGCGCTCGATCTGTGTCAGGGTGTCCTGCAATTCGCGGGCGGCCTGGTGAAAGGCCTGCCGTTCGGCGGCGGTGCCCGTCTGCAGTATGGCCCCGCCGGAGAAGACCGAGATATCCATGCCCGCGCAGAAATTACGGCCCTCTCCTGAAATGACCAGGGCGCGGACCTCGCCGGTCGCATCGAGGGCCATGAGGGCGGGACCGAAGTCGCGCCAGAACGACAGGTCGAGGGCGTTGGACGCCTCCGGTCGCGACAGGCGCAGATGGGCAACGGGTCCGTCCCGGGTAATCTGGAATGCCGACATTGGGGTCTTTCGCTCCTGTCCGGAATCTGCGTCTTTGGTGCGCCAAAGCGTTTTCTATTGAAACTATGCCGGAGCCAAGTCTGATGTCACTTCAGGGAAAGACGTTGTTCATCACCGGAGCCAGCCGAGGCATCGGTCTGGCTATCGGCCTGAGGGCGGCGCGCGACGGGGCCAATGTGGTCATTGCCGCCAAGACGGCCGAGGCGCACAAACACCTGCCGGGCACGATCTATACCGCTGCAGCCGAGATCGAGGCGGCGGGCGGCCAGGCCCTGCCGCTGGTCGTGGACGTCCGCGACGAGGCCTCGGTGCTGGCGGCGGTCGAGGCCGCAGTCGCCCGGTTCGGCGGCATCGACATCTGCGTCAACAACGCCTCGGCCATCCAGTTGACCGGCACATTGGCCACCGAGATGAAACGCTATGACCTGATGCATCAGGTCAACGCCCGGGGCACCTTTCTGGTCTCGAAAGCCTGTATCCCGCATCTGAAACGGGCCGCGAACCCGCACATTCTGGCGCTGTCGCCGCCGCTGGACCTGTCGCCGAAATGGTTCGGGCCGCATGTGGCCTATTCCATGGCCAAATACAGTATGAGCCTGGCCATGCTGGGCATGGCCGAGGAGTTCCGCGAGGACGGGATCGCCTGCAACGCCCTGTGGCCGCGCACCGGTATCGCCACGGCGGCCATCGAGTTCGCCCTGACCGGCAAGGACGGGCTGGCCTATTGTCGCAAACCCGAGATCATGGCCGACGCCGCCCATGCCATCTTCACCAGCGAGGCCCGCAGCCTGACCGGCCAGTTTCTGATCGACGACAGCTTTCTGTACGAGCGGGGCGTGCGGGATTTCGACATCTACAGCGTCGAACCCGGCAAACCGCTGATGCCGGACTTCTTTGTGCCGGTGGACAGCCTGGCGCCGCCCGGTGTCACGGTCGGCTAGAACGACTGATACTGCCCGCCGATTACATAGCTGAAGCCGATCGGCAGGGCGTTGCGGATCAGGGTAACAAAATTGGCCACTTCGCTGAGGGTGGAGCGTGGCACGAAGATGACGTCGCCGCGCCGCAACGCGATGACCTCGCCACGCCGGGGCCGCAGATCGGCGGCCCGCATCATCCGCACACCACCCGGCCCGCGCCGGATCAGGGCCACCTCGCCCTGTCGGGCGGTCGGCAGGAAGTCACCCGCCTGGATGATGGCCTGATAGGCGTCCAGATCGCCGTTCATCTCGATCATGCCGGGCGTGCGCACCTCGCCGCCGACCCAGACCCGGATCGGCCCGGCCGTCTTCAGCGTCACTTCGACGACCGGGCGGCGCAACTGGCTGGCGAAGGCGGTCGAGGCGTCGGCCTCGACCTCGGCGATGGTGCGATCGGCGGCCATGATCTGACCGACCAGCGGCAGGGAGATTCGTCCGTCGGGGCCGATGCGCTGGATGCGGGTCAGTTCGACGGCGGTCGGGGTCGCAATCTCGATCTCGTCGCCCGGATAGAGGACGTATTCCGGCTCGGTCTCGGTCCAGTCGGCGAAGCCGATCTCGGGAAAGGAGGTCCGGCCCGTATTCTGGACCCGATCGGCCCCGCGAGCGCTCTGTGGCAGGGGCATGCGCGCACCGTAGTCATCGACGCTGCGCAGTCCCGGGACACCACCACAGCCACTGACTATCGTTCCGGCCCCGACAAGACTGAGCAACAACAGGCGCCGGTCGATGGACATGGGGACTCACTCCGCAAAAATCAGCGTCAAGGGCAGGGTCGGTGCTTATGGGTAACCAGTGGTTAACGCCGCTGGCCCAAGGCTGACGCTTCCAGCCAAGAATGATGGAATCACTCCGCCCTCATGCGCACGTCGGCCTACACGACAGTCCGCCCGCGCTACGGCTTCTCCGACGTCGTCGGCCTGCTGTTCCGTGAAACCCTGTTGATGGTGATGGTCTTCCTGGCCGTGTTCGCCATCGGCACGGCGGCGGTTCTGACGTTGAAGAAATCCTACACCGCCACTGCCAGCGTCTATGCCGGTGCCGGTCAGGAGTATGTCTATCAGTCCCGTGTCGGGGCTATCGATCCGAGCCAGCCGCTGGAGGCGGATGCCGTGGCGGGGGCCGAGGCCCGTATTCTGAGCAGCCTGGCCGTCAAACGTCAGGCCGTGCGGGCCGTGGGCCCCGATACAGTGCTGGGCCCCGATGCGACGGGCACGCCGGGCGAGAAGGAGGCTGCAGCCCTCAAGGCGCTGGACGCCGGTCTCGGTGTCGGCGTCACCGCCGGCAGCGCGATCATCGCCGTGTCCTATCATACCGATGATCCGGTACGCGCTGCCCAGATATTGAACGCCGTGATCGACCAGTATCTGGTCCAGCGCCGACGTATCTTCCAGGGCTCGACCACCCCGGCCTATGCGGCCCAGCGCGAGGCGTTCGAGAGCGATCTCAACACGGCAGACGAGGCCTACAACGCCTTCCTGGCGTCCAATGACCTCGGTGATTTCGCCACCGCCAAGGCGACCCTGGCCGCCACCTATCAGACGACCTATACAGAGGCGCTGTCGCTTCGGGCCCAGCTCAACCAGGCCAGCCAGCGGCTCTCGACCCTGGAGGCCCAGCTGTCGCAGCAGCCCGCTGAGGTGGTGCTGCAACAGGACCTGAACATTTCGGCCCAGGACCAGATCCTGACGCTGCGGACCCAGCGCGAGGGTCTGCTGTCTCGCTATACGCCAGAGGCCCAGCCGGTCCGGGACATTGACCAGCAGATCGCTGATCTGCAGGCCTATGTCGCCACCGGCACGACGGTCGGGCCGCGGGAGGTTCGCACCGGCCCCAGCACCATCTTCACAGAGATCGAGACCGCCCGGATCACCGCCGCCGCCGATCGCGACGGCCTCGCCGCCCGGCTGGCGGTAGCCGAGGGCCAGCTGAACCAACTGCGTGCGCGCCAGGCCGAATTGACCCGGCTGGAATCCGCTAATGCCAATCTGGCCGGCAACCGTGAGGTCCTGACGGCCAACGTGCGCGACTTCCAGCAGCGCGAAAGCGCCGCCCGGGCCGACAGCGCCCTGGTTGCCGCGGGGGCGGACAACGTCAATGTCATCGAGCGGGCCGAGGCCCCGACCAAGGGCACCAGCCTGAAGGCCCCCCTGTTGGTGGTCGTCTTCCTGTTCGCCGGTTTCACCGCCCTGTGCATCGGCCTGCTGCGGGTGTTCACGCGCCGGGGCTATGCCACACCGGCCTCGACGGGACGGACACTGGACATGCCGGTACTCGCCGTCGCACCGATGAAGGCCCCATGACCCCGCCCGTGCTAGCGTAGGAGCCTGTAACTGGGCGTGTAGAGATTCGATGGTCGATCTGACATCCGAAATGGCAGCTCTATGGGCGGCGCTGGGACCGGCGCCGGGCCATCGCGGTCGCGTGGTCCAGATCGCTGCGGCGACCTCGGGAGAGGGCGTGTCGACGGTCGCCCGCGAATATGCCCGACTGGCCGCAGTGCGTGCGCGCCGTCCGGTCTGGCTGATCGACGCCGACCTGGCCCAGCAGGGTCAGATGGAGGCGGTCGCCGCCGAGCCCGACCGTTTCGGCCAGCTCGGCAAGGCGGCCATCGCCACGCCCGACGGTTCCATCTTCTTCGCCGTCACCCCGCGCATCATGGACCGGGCAGGCAAGCCTGTGCATCCGGCCCGGTTGATGAACGCCAGACCCTGCCTCGGGGGTCGACTGTGGGTCACCCGGTTTGCGGTCGAGCACCTGCGCTCGGGCCAGCGGGCCGAGGCGGTCAGCGACGCCCGCTACTGGGATGCCCTGCGACAACATGCCGATACGGTGGTGATCGACTCGCCCGCCGCCGACCGCAATGACATGGCCATCACCCTGGCCCCCTATGTCGACGCCACCGTCCTGGTCGTGGCCGCCGAGAGCGGGGCGGCCAACGAACCGCTGATGCTGCGCGACGAAATCGAGGCGGTAGGCGGCAAGATCGCGGGGGTTGTGGTCAACCGCTCGACCTACAAGCCGCCCGCGTTTCTGCGGCGGTTGACGGGTTGATTGAGAGGGTTGTGTCCGGTCAATCTTGACGTATCCGGTCGAACAATACATCTTTCGCGAGCAGCAACCACGTCGGTCGAAGCCAGAAGGACAGACCTCATGCGTATGATCGTTCCGTGTCTCGTCATCCTCTCCGCCGCGTCGCTCGTCGCCTTTGCTCCCATGATCCAGAGCCATGGTGATCCCCTTGCGCCGAATTTGTCGGATTCAGCCATGAAGGCCGGTCGGGCGGCGGCAGGGTCTCAACAGAACCAGGCGATAAACCAGTCAGCCCGTAACGGCGGCAACTGAGCTACAAACCGGAGTTCAATCGGCGATGATCGCCTCGAGCCGGGCCAGTTCTCGTTCGCCATAGAACTGCGGCTCAAAGCCCTTCATCCAGAACAGCTTTCCGATGCCGCGCGCGGTACGGTCATACGTCTCTGCCCGCTTCGGGCTGGCGATGACCGTGAGCGCCGCCGACGCCGCCCCCCAGACCGTCGCCTGGGCTGCACCGATGGCCATCCAGCGCGCCACGCCGGGCCAGTCCTTTGCGGCTGCGGCCGTCTGGCTGGGGCCTTGGCCATAGGCAAAGGCGCGGGCGAGGGCGTATTTCAGCGTGGCCCGGTGGGCCGGGGCGAACTCCTCGACCCGGGCATCGGAGGCCCAGCCAAAGCGGCCGCTGCGGGCCGCGAGCGCCGCGAACAGGGCGTCGTCCTCGCCGCCGGCCTGATCCGTATTGGCGTCGAACGGCGTCAGGCCGGGCAGGGCGGTGGCCCGCACCATCAGCGAATTTCCGCAGCCGTAGGGATGGTCGATGACCTGCGTCCGCGCGGGACCCTCGCGACCAAAGAACCGCTCCAGATAGGGTTTGAGCCACGTTGGGGCATCTGGGGCACGACCGGTGATCGGCCCGAAAACGGCATCGGCACCGGTCTGCGTCCGGGCCTTCAACAGCTCGGCCAGCCAGCCGGTTGAAGCCGCCTCGTCATCGTCGAGAAAGGCGATCAGGGGCGAGCGGGTCGCGGCCAGGCCGGCATTGCGCGCGGTAGCCACGCCGGGTCGGGGCGCATGGACATAGGTCAGGGGCCAGGGCGAGCTGGCGCGCAGGGCCTCAACGGTCTCCACCGCCGATCCGACCGGATCATTGTCAACCACGACGATGGCGGAGATCCGGTCGGCGACGCCGGTCTGGGCGAACAGCGACCGCAACGCCCGCTCCAGGCTTTCGGGCCGTCTCAAGGTCGGGACGATGACAGCGACGTCGTCCATCACACCGCATCCGCATAGAGGGCGACGCGGTACAGCCGCAGCGAAAACGCCCGCGCCGCGACCGGCAGCCAGGTCGTGTCGGCCCCGCGTCGCATCATCTGCCGCAGGCGCGGCAGGCCGGGCAGACGCTTCAGCAGCCGGGCCGCCTTGTGGCTGGGATAGGCCGCGACGATTTCTGGATGGCGCTGGGCCATGCGCGCGAAATTGGGCGCCGACTGTTCGTATTTTCGCGCGAGGGCCTCGACTGTATCGAGCCCCATATGGGTGGCGGCATTGTCGAGGTGGACGACGTGAAAGCGGCGCGAGACCCGCATGGCCCATTCCACATCCTCCCAGCCCCAGCCGGTGAAGCCGGGGTCGAAGGCCTCGGCCTCGAACACGTCGCGGCGGACCAGAAGGTTGGAGGTGTAGACGTATTTCTCGGGCTGTTTGGCGCGCTCCATATAGGGGACGCATTCGGACTTTGCGGCCATGGCGCGGTGGACGGCGAACCGGGCGTCGGTCGGGGCCTGTAACAGGGAGAAGCCGCCAAAGGCCACGGCCGGGTCCTCGCGCGCAGCCAGATCGGCCCAATCGCGCAGGAAACGCCGGTGATCCGGTCGCATGTCGCTGTCGAGAAACAGCAGACTGCCGCCGCGCGCCGCCGAGGCCAGCCGGTTGCGGCCGATCGACCGCCCCTCATTGGCGGCCAGCGTAATCAGCCGGATCGGCAGGGCCATGGCCCTGATCTGATCGGTCAGTCGCCCGGTCAGGGCTTTATCCCGGGTCCCGTCGTCCAGCAGCACGATCTCGACTGCCCCCCTGACCGAGGCGGCTTCCTCATCGAGCAGGGTGAGCAGGTCTGCCGGGTCGTCGCGCAGGAAAGGGATCAGTACCGAAACCGCCGGCCTGGCGGCTTTCCAAGCGGGGCTGTCAGTCATTTTTGCCCTTAGGCTCATGGCTTTGCCCCCCTGAGTCCACGCCGGGCCATAAGGCCCAGGGCCACATCGCGCACGCCCGCCGCATTCAGGGTCAGGGCCGCTGCCGCATAGACGACCGCCCCGACGCCGGCGTCGAGCATCAACTCGCCAACGCCGCCGAAACCGGGCAACTGTGAGACCACGAGCGCCATGATCCCGGTGGCGATGCCGCAACGCGCCAGGCTCTCCCACGGAATCGGCAGGACCAAGACCCGGCGCCCGATCAGCATCGTCGCGATCATGCCGATGCCGAAACTGGCTGCCGTCGCCCATGCCGCACCCATCAAGCCGAATTTCGGCACCAGGATCAGATTCAGGATCACATTCAGGCCCGCCGGAATGGCCATGGCGATCAGCAGTTGCCGGGTCTTCTTGCCGAGGGTGAAGGCCTGGCCGAAATAATAGGCGGTCAGGCCGAACAGCAGGGCTGACAGGGCGATCCACGGCGTGACGCTGGTTGCTGCCGTGCGCAATTCCTCGCCGATCAGCACCTCGGACAGCGGCCGGGCGACCAGGGCCACACCCGCCGCCGCGGGCAGGCCGATCAGCAGGAAGGTCGACAGTTGTTCGCGCGCCGC
>Ga0105055_10003371_pt1 | contig 24171 bp, 21 predicted proteins | sample BON03_FD_78090 | JGI IMG/M metagenome (GOLD analysis project Ga0105055, IMG submission 78090) | Freshwater microbial communities from Lake Bonney liftoff mats and glacier meltwater in Antarctica - BON-03 | ecosystem: Environmental > Aquatic > Freshwater > Ice > Glacier meltwater | place: Lake...
ATCCTGTTGTCATCTTCACGATCCTTAAATTTGTGAAAGTCGATTAAAACTTTAACAAACTTAAACCTCAAAAGGTGACATTTTAAAATTGCTAGAAGGTGACATTACTAAATTGCTCTAACATAAATTTATGTTTTGATTTTTGTTTACAACGTGCGAGTGATGGTCTTAAATACGCCATAATTGAGTAAATATTAATTGTTATATTAAATTTATAATATATTTATCATATTTAAGATAAGGCTAAGATTATGCTTCGTACAATTAAAAGCTTCACGTTACGCGCGGGGCGCCTGAGTCCACGACAGGCGCGAGCACTCGATTTATGGCTCCCTGATTATGCTTTGCCGGTAGACGGCCAGGTATGGGATTTAGCAGAAGCGTTTGGTCGTGAGGCCGAAACAGTTGTTGAAATAGGTTTTGGTATGGGAGCGTCGTTGATTGATATGGCGCAAGCACGACCGGATATTAATTTCTTAGGAATTGAAGTGCATCGGGCAGGGGTTGGCAGCTTAGTTGCTGACCTGCATGATTTAGGTCTGACAAACGTTCGCGTTGTTGTTCATGATGCTGTGGAGGTGTTTAACACGTGTTTAAGCCCTGAAAGTATTGATGGTGTACAAATATTTTTTCCTGATCCATGGCATAAAGCACGTCATCATAAACGGCGTTTAATTCAAAAAGATTTTGTACGTGTGTTGCTTCAGGCGATTAAGATCGGTGGTTTTGTTCACTGTGCAACCGATTGGGAAGATTATGCAAATCAAATGCTTGAGGTGTTATCAAATGAATCGATGTTAACTAATAAAGATGATAATTCTTCGTTTTTTCCACGACCCGAAAGGCGCCCATTGACTAAGTTTGAGGCTCGGGGACAGCGTTTAGGTCATGGAACTTGGGATTTGATGTTCACACGAATTATTTAGGAATCACTTGCGTCCAGTCATGAACCCCCCTAAAATCCTACTTTATTTTATTTTGGCAATGTTTGGAGTTAGTTATGGGATGGAATGAGCCTGGTAATGGTAAAGATCCGTGGCGTTCAAAAGATCAGCCACCTGATTTAGACGAAGCACTCAAGCAATTGCAAATAAAGCTGAAGAAATTATTTTCAAACGGTAAGTCAAAATCTGGTGGCTCTTCAAATATTAAAAAAGGCGGTTCAGGAGGCGGTGCTGGCGTAGGGCTTTCCGAGGGTGGTCCGTTACTTTTTATTTTGCTCGGGGTTGGCGCAATTGTACTATGGGCTTTATCAGGTATTTTTATTATTGATCCCGCTGAAGAGGCCGCCATTCTTCGGTTTGGTCGCTATGTTGAAACGGTTGGAGCAGGACCGCATTGGATTCCTCGCATTATCAGCTCAAAAATTGTGGTGAATGTTGACCGAATCTTAGATTACTCCTATACCGCACAAATGCTTACACATGATGAAAATCTTGTGTCGGTGGCTGTGGTGGTTCAATACAGAATTGCAGATTTAGAAGCGTATTTATTTAACGTAGCTGATCCGATTGATAGTTTGAAGCAGGCAACCTCCAGCGCTCTACGTCAGGTCGTGGGTACCACAAGTCTCGATCAAATTATTACGGAAGGTCGTGAGTTGTGGGGAAGTAATGTCCAAGAATCATTGATTAGTATTTTAGGCAGTTATAAAACAGGTATTAAAGTTGTGAACGTTTCGCCACAACCGGCGCGTGCGCCAGAGAATGTGCAAGATGCATTCGATGATGCAATTAAAGCGCAAGAAGATGAAAAGCGTTTTAAAGAACAAGCAAGAGCTTATGAAGCGCGTGTGGTGCCGATTGCTGAAGGAAATGCAAAGCGTATTACAGCTGAGGCAAAAGCTGGCTCTGAACAAGCCGTATTGCGTGCAAAAGGTGATGTGGCTGAGTTTTTAGCGCTTCTTCCTGAGTACCTTCGTTCACCCCATGTGACGTCGCAACGTTTGTATTTGGAAACCATGCAACGTGTACTCGGTCGCAGTAGCACGATTGTTGTCGATGGAAAGGCCGGGAATTTACTGTATTTACCACTTGATAAACTTGGTGGTGGTGCAGCGAGACCTGCTACGACTGAAGAGGTTGTGGTGATGAGTCAACAAGATGCGTCAAATAACCCCTCTGTTGGTCAGGGGGTGTTGGATGGTCGTACGACGACAAGGCCGACAGGGCGTTTTGGGAGGACAGATTCATGAAAGCTACCAAATTAACAAGCATGGTGATTGCATTTTTTGTGTTGATATTACTCATGAGCTCGTTGTTTACCGTGACCCAAGGTGAAAAAGGTATTTTGTTACGCCTCGGTCGTTTGGTTCAAGATTCATCGACCGATCAGGCGAAAGTACTGTTGCCGGGATTGCATTTTAAGATGCCATTTATCGAAAATGTACGTATTTTTGATACACGTATCCAAACGTTAGATATTAAATCTTCGCGCATCGTTACCAAAGAAAAGAAAGATGTCCTGGTCGATTATTATGTCAAATGGCGTATTTTGGATATGGCAGGTTATTTTAAATCAACAGGCGGGAATGCATTTAAAGCCGAAACGTTATTAGAGCAACAGCTGAATACTTCGTTACGAGCCCAGTTTGGACGTCGTACGATATCTGATGTGGTTTCTGGTGGACGCGATGATGTGATGGATGTGCTGCGTGAACAGGCCGAAAAACAGGCCAGTAAATTAGGTGTTCATGTGGTTGATGTACGTATCAAAGGTATTGAATTGCCCGCGAATACAAGCAATGCCATTTATCAACGGATGCGCGCGGACATGAAGAAAATTGCTAACCGACATCGCGCTGATGGTCAGGCCGCAGCTGAAGCTATTCAAGCGGCCGCGGATGCGACCGTTACGGTAACACTCGCCACGGCACGAAGTGAAGGTAATCAAGTACGTGCGTTAGGGCAGGCTAAAGCTGCTGCAATTTATTCGGATGCGTTTGATAAAAATCAGAACTTTTTTGATTTCTATCGAAGTTTGCAAGCGTATGAAGAAAGTTTTAAGAACAAAGATAGTATGCTGGTTTTGGATCAAAGCAGCGCTTTCTTTGATTATTTCAAACAAGGTTTGGGCGGTGCGCATGGAGCAATGCCTAAGTCAAATGTAGTCAAAAAAACGGGGTAAGTACGCATGTCAGGTAAGCGCGTGGTGGTTTTAGGGACGCATTGGGGTGACGAAGGAAAAGGTAAAGTTGTTGACTGGTTAACGCAACATGCGCAAGCGGTTGTGCGTTATCAAGGCGGACACAATGCTGGTCATACGTTAAAAATCAAAGGGGAACAAACTATTTTGCGTTTGATTCCTTCAGGTATATTGCATGACGGTGTGAAATGCTATATCGGGAACGGTGTGGTTTTAGCGCCTGATGCGTTGATGTCTGAATTAAAAGAGCTTGAAGATAAAGGCTTGAATGTACGGTCACGATTATTTGTGAGCCCTGCATGTACGCTTATTTTACCTTCACATGTGGCTTTAGATAAAGCACGTGAGGCACAAAGTGGTCGTGCAGCGATTGGCACCACAGGCCGAGGTATTGGTCCAGCTTATGAAGATAAAGTTGCTCGACGTGCATTACGTGTCAGTGACTTATTGCATCCTGAGCGTTTTCTGGCCAAACTTACTAAGCTTATGGAATACCATAACTTTTTGTTGAAAGAATACTATCATCAAGAACCTGTCGCATTAGACACCGTTCTGGCGGCATCTAAAGTATGGGCTGAAATGTTAATCCCTATGGTGCGAGATGTTGCGGCCGATGTGCAAACGCACGCACGGTCGGGCGATAATATGCTATTTGAGGGTGCTCAAGGCGTGTTCTTAGATATTGATCATGGAACGTATCCCTTTGTTACGTCGTCGAGCACGTGTGCTGGTGGCGTGAGTACGGGATCGGGTATAGGTCCGCGTCAATTGGATTATATTTTAGGAATAACCAAGGCTTATACCACACGTGTGGGTGGCGGTCCTTTCCCAACAGAGCTGCAAGATGATGTGGGTAAATTTCTAGCATCTCGAGGCAAAGAGTTTGGTGCGGTTACAGGGCGACCAAGGCGTTGCGGTTGGTTTGACGCTGTGCTTTTAAAACGTTCAATTGAGCTGAACAGCATATCAGGCCTATGTTTGACCAAACTTGATGTTTTAGATGGCTTAGAAACGATTCGTATTGCCGTCGCTTACAAAGATAAAGCCGGTAATCTTTTGGAGTATCCGCCACAAGCTGCCGAAGATTACGACGACATGGAGCCTGTGTATGAAGACGTACCTGGCTGGTCTGAGTCAACCGAAGATTGCACATCGATTGAAGCCTTACCTGAAAATGCACGTGCTTATGTACGCCGTATAGAAGCTTTATTGGGTGTGCCTATCGATTTGTTGTCTACAGGACCTGAGCGTGATGCGATGGTTGTGATACGGGATCCGTTTGGGGCTTAGTTTTAAGGAAATAGCCATGCAATTTATTGATTTAAAAGCACAATATTCACTGATCGAAGCATCTGTGATGGACCGTATAAAAACGGTGTTAAATCATGGCGCCTATATTATGGGGCCGGAAGTGTCTGAGCTTGAAGCCGAGCTTGCTGCGTTTGTTGATGTGCCACATGCGATCGGTGTATCCAGTGGTACAGATGCCTTGCTGATTGCACTCATGGCACTGGATGTAGGTCCAGGCGATGAAGTCATCACAACACCGTTTAGCTTTTTTGCCACGGCAGAAGTGATCGCACTTCTCGGTGCAAAACCGGTGTTTGTGGATATAGAGCGTGATACGTACAATATCGATGCAAATCTTATTGAAGCGGCGATTACGAGCAAAACCAAGGCAATTATGCCGGTAAGTTTGTACGGTCAGTGTGCCGATTATGATGCGATTAATGCGATTGCTGCGCGTTATAGTTTACCCGTGATTGAAGATGCTGCACAAAGTTTTGGTGCAACGTATAACGGCAAACGCTCGTGTGGATTAACAACGATTGGTTGCACAAGCTTTTTCCCATCCAAACCTTTAGGTGGATACGGTGATGGCGGGGCGTGCTTTACGCATGATGCTGACTTGGCTGAGCGGATGAAGTCGATTCGTTTGCATGGTCAAGCCGAGCGTTATCAGCATGTAAGGTTGGGTATTAACGGGCGATTGGATACAATTCAAGCGGCTATTTTGTTAGAAAAGCTTACGCTGTTCCCTCATGAAATTAAGCTGCGCGAACAGGTTGCCGCACGTTATGCGAAAGGCCTGTCTGATTTTGCTCGAACACCCAGGATAAAATCTAATCATACCAGTGTTTTTGCACAATACACGATTGAAGTAGCCGATCGTGAAGCAGTACAAAAGGCACTCAGTGAGCAAAATGTACCAACAGCTGTGCATTATCCGGTTCCTCTTCATAAGCAGCCTGTTTTTGAAGCATGGTATGCGGAAAAGCAATGCTTCCCACATGCAGAAGATGCGGCGAAGCATGTTTTAAGTTTGCCGATGCATCCTTATTTGACAGAAGCTGATCAAAATAAAGTGATGGGCGCCTTGCAAGATGTCCTGCAGAAAGAGGCGCTTGCTGTTTAAGCGCTTCAACGGAATGATGTAACATAATAAAATGGAGCACCCAATCATGCCACATGATTTGATTGATAAGTTGAATAACAAAGAAGCGATTATTGGCATTATTGGTTTAGGATACGTCGGTTTACCGTTGATGCTTCGTTTTGCTGATGTAGGTTACCGTGTTATTGGGATTGATGTAGATAAACGAAAGAATGATTTGCTGAATGCCGGTAAATCTTACATACAACATATCCCGTCGGAACACGTCGCAGCCGTTCAGAGTCGTATTCGTGCGACGAGTGATTTTTCGTCAGCTCATGAAGCCGATGCCTTAATTTTATGTGTGCCAACGCCGCTTAATAAATACCGTGAGCCAGACTTGAGTTATGTGGTGCAAACGGTTGAGGCGCTTGTGCCGCATCTGCGTCCAGGACAAATCATGTCTTTGGAGAGCACGACCTATCCTGGAACCACGGAAGAAGAGCTCAAAACACGTATTGAGGCGACAGGCCTCAACGTCGGTGAAGATTTCTTTCTTGTGTATTCACCTGAGCGTGAAGATCCAGGTAATGTCAACTTTACAACAGCAAGCATTCCTAAAGTATGTGGTGGTGATACACCGAATTGTCTCGAGGCTGGGCATGCTTTATATCACTCGGTGATTGATACAGTCGTAAAAGTCTCATCAACACGTGTGGCTGAGATGACGAAGCTTTTAGAAAATATTCATCGTTCGGTTAACATTGGTCTTGTGAACGAGATGAAGTTGCTTGCTGACAAAATGAATATTGATATTCATGAAGTGATTGATGCCGCAGCAACCAAACCGTTTGGATTTGTTCCGTATTATCCAGGACCTGGTATTGGTGGGCATTGTATTCCAATCGATCCCTTTTATCTCACCTGGAAGGCACGTGAATTTGGAATGCACACGCGATTTATTGAGCTGGCCGGTGAAATCAACAGTAAAATGCCGAATTGGGTGCTTCATAAAATAACGGATGCGTTAAACACACGTGAACAAGCGATTAAAAAAAGTAAAGTTTTGGTCTTAGGTATTGCTTACAAGCGTGATGTGGATGATATGCGTGAGTCGCCGTCGATTGAGATATTAGAACTCTTGCGTAATAAAGGCGCTGAGGTTGCGTACTCCGATCCACACGTGCCTATTTTTCCCGCTATGAGAACGCATCATTTTGACTTGCATAGTGTGCCACTTACTTCAGAAACCATCGCACAATACGATTGTGTGGTGCTTGCGACCGCGCACCAAGCGTTTGATTATGACATGATTGCGATGCACGCAAGGCTTATTGTAGACACACGCGGTGCTTTTAGAGCGCATAAAAACGATAACATTGTGAGTGCATAATAATGAAAAGAGCTCCTTGGACGATTCTTGACCGCAAAATTAATGTGGCACTGGTTGGTTGTGGTCGTATTTCAAAAAATCATCTTCAAGCGATAACAGAGCACCACGATCGTTTAACGTTAACAGCGGTGTGTGATCGTGATGAAACGGCGGCGCAACGTGTTGCAAAAGACCATAACGCCGAAGTCTACACAAGTCTTGAGCTGATGCTTGCGGAAGCCGAGATTGACTTAGTGATTTTGTGTACACCCAGTGGTCTTCATCCAAGGCAAGCGATTCAAGTGGCCGAATCAGGTCGTCACGTGCTGACGGAAAAGCCCATGGCAACTCGATGGCAAGATGGGTTGGATATGGTGCGAGCATGCGATAAAGCCGAGGTTCGTTTATTTGTTGTGAAACAAAATCGATTAAATCCACCCATTCAAGCGTTAAAACGCGCGATTACAGAAGGACGCTTTGGTCGTATTTATATGGCGAACGTCAATGTATTCTGGACACGTCCGCAAGACTATTACGACCAAGGTGGCTGGCGTGGCTCTTGGGAATGGGATGGTGGTGCTTTCATGAACCAAGCAAGTCACTATGTTGATTTGATTCAATGGTTGCTTGGCCCGGTAGACTCCGTTCAAGCCATGATGAGTACGTTAGGGCGTAAAATTGAAGCAGAAGACAGCGGTGTTTTAAACATACGTTGGCGTCAAGGTACCATGGGCTCGGTGAATGTAACCATGTTGACCTATCCTAAAAATTACGAAGGTTCGATTACCCTACTTGGTGAAAAAGGCACGGTGCGTATTGGCGGTGTTGCTGTCAACGAAGTGCAACATTGGGAATTTGAAGACGTGCGGCCTGAAGACTCGGGCATTAAAGCTGAAAATTATGCAACCACATCGGTGTATGGTTTTGGGCATGTGCCGTATTATACCAACGTGATTGATTGCCTCCAAGGTAAACCTGCGGACATCATTGATGGCCGCTCAGGGCTTGCGTGCTTGGAGCTTTTGATTGCAGCCTATCGTTCAGCTCGTGATGATAAAACGGTTCATCTTCCGCTGGAGTTGTAGTTATGGATAACAGGTTAATGTATCTTATTATTTACCGTATATAGTATAATGCATATGATAATATATATTACAATGAAATTATGACTAAAAAAACACATTTACCCATTCCAGTGCAGAAAGCTTTAAGAAGGTTGGGCAAGAATATTAGTGATGCGCGCCGCCGCCGTCGTATAGCCACGGAACTTATGTCGGAGCGTTCTGGGTTTTCTCGCATCACTTTATCCAAGATTGAGAAAGGCGATCCAAGCGTATCCATGGGGGCGTATGCGTCTGCTCTTTTTGTTTTAGGGTTGTCTGATCATTTGTCACGCGTTGCAGATGCTTCTCATGATATTCTCGGACGCGAACTTCAAGAAGAAAATCTCCCGAAAAGAATTAGAATGCCACAAGGCGATAAAGGGAGCGCATGAGTAGCCAACAAATTTATGTTTCGATTGAGCTTGGCGAAGAAACGCACAAGGTTGGCAAGCTTTGGTTTCATCAGCGTGTTGCTCGACAAAGTGCATCCTTTGAATATGATCCGAACTGGCTGAAACATCCGGAAAAGTTTGCTCTTGATCCAGCGATTCAGTTAACCTCAGGAGCATTTCATACGACACCAGACCAAATATTATTCGGTGCTATTGGTGATTCTGCGCCAGATCGCTGGGGCCGCGTGTTGATGCGCCGGGCAGAGAGTATGCGCGCCAAATCGGCGAGAGAAGCAGCAAAAACACTGTCAGAAGCAGATTATCTGTTAGGTGTTAATGATGAAGCTCGTCAGGGCGCTTTACGTTTTTCATTAGAAGATGGCGGGCCTTACTTAACCTCTAAAAATAAAGAAAGCATTCCACCATTAATCGATCTACCTAAACTGCTTTCAGCAACTGAACGGTATCTCAATGATGATGAGACAGCTGAAGATTTGAAAATATTATTGGCACCTGGGTCATCTCTTGGTGGAGCACGACCCAAAGCATCGGTTAGAGATAAAGACGGTCATCTTGCGATTGCTAAGTTTTCGAAAAAAGATGATGAATTTAATGTGGTTGTCTGGGAAGCCGTTGCACTGACGCTTGCAGAAAATGCGGGTATTAAAACAACCAAATGGCATTTAGAATCAATCATAGATAAGCCAGTACTGCTTTTGCGCCGTTTTGACCGTAATTTAGGCCATCGCATTCCATTTTTGTCTGCAATGAGTATATTGGGAGCAAGGGATAATGACCCTCACAGCTATCTTGAAATTGCTTATGCCATGACACAAAACGGTGCAAGTCCAAACAGTGATTTAGAAGAGCTGTGGCGGCGTATTATTTTCACCGTACTGATATCGAACACGGATGATCATTTAAGAAATCATGGTTTTTTATACGAACGTCATAAAGGTTGGAGATTATCGCCTGCCTATGATATCAATCCTACCCCGACAGTAATCAAGGCACGTATGTTATCAACTTCGATAGATTATGATGATCCAACGGCCTCTATTGATTTAGCGCTTTCGGTCATTAATGACTTCCGGATAAAAAAAGCAAGAGCACTTGAAATAATAAAAGAGGTTGCGCTAGCAGTAAGTGAATGGCGATCTGTTGCGACCCAATTTGGTTTGAAAAAGAGGGAAATTGACCGCATGGCTTCAGCTTTTGAACATGAATAACTAAATAAAACAAAATGTTAGATAATACCTAATAGAGACGATGTTGCCGTTATGTTATATTATTAATGCAACGAAGGAAATTTGTATTTTGCCAATCTTTAACCGTTCAGCAGGCTTTGGAGTTGTAGTTATGACCGTGAATATACACGAAACAGCGATTATCGATGCAGGCGCTGAACTGGGTGCTGGCACACGTGTTTGGCACTGGGTTCATGTAAGCTCTGGTGCACGGATTGGTGCCCAATGCAGCTTAGGCCAAAATGTTTATGTCGGAAACAATGTTTGTATTGGTAACAACGTTAAAATTCAAAACAACGTCTCCGTGTATGACAACGTAACACTTGAAGATGATGTATTTTGTGGCCCGAGCATGGTGTTTACCAATGTATATAATCCACGTTCGGCGGTGAGTCGAAAGGATGAATACCGTAATACCTTAGTTAAGCAGGGTGCGACACTGGGTGCAAATTGTACGCTTGTGTGCGGTGTAACGGTGGGTGAATATGCGTTTGTTGCGGCGGGCGCTGTGATCAATCGTGATGTAAAACCTTACGCGCTTATGGCCGGTGTGCCTGCACGGCAAATCGGTTGGATGAGTCGCTTTGGTGAGCGCTTAGCGTTACCCCTTCAAGGCGAAGCTGATGTTATGTGTGAACACACGGGCGAGCAATATGCATTAAGCCTCGATGGTTTTGTGCGAATAACAGAAAGTATAGGTGCGTAGTTTTATGCAAGCTTCAAAAAATCAGTATACCACCGATTTTATTATTATTGGTGCAGGTATTTTAGGTTTATCAACCGCGTTAAAATTATTGGAAGCCTACCCCAAAGCTAAAATTTCAATTCTTGAAAAAGAAGGAGCCGTAGGGGAGCATGCCAGCGGGCGAAACAGTGGTGTGTTGCACTCAGGTATTTATTATCCTCCTGAGTCGTTGAAAGCACAATTATGCGGCAAAGGCGCCCGGGCAATGCTTGCGTATTGCCAAGAGCATAACCTGCCTTGGAACAAGCTCGGTAAAGTGATTGTACCAACACGTACCGAAGATGAAGATACCTTGCGTATGCTTTATGAGCGTGGCTTAGTCAATGGCGTATGTGTGGAATGGCTTGATGAAGCGCAGCTAGCAGAGTTAGAACCCTTGGCACGTACAGCGACCGGTCGTGCGTTACTCGTTCCTGGGACAACGGTGGTTGATCCCAAAGCTATTATGCTGCATCTCCATCAAACGTTAGCGGCGCGCGGTGTACATTTTTATTTTCATGCGCGCTGTGAGCAGGTTGATGTAAAAACAAGAACAGTCCAGGCAGCATCTTCCACGTGGCATTATCAGCACTTGATCAATACAGCCGGTTTGTATGCCGATAAGATTGCTGATGCGTGTGGACTTAATCATCGCTACACTATGCTGCCGTTTAAAGGCTTATATTACGAAGTAAAACCTTCTTCTGAAATTAAAATTAATCATTTGATTTATCCAGTACCTGATATGAACGTTCCTTTTTTAGGGATTCATTTTACAAAAACCGTTTCTGGAAAAGTCTACGTTGGCCCAACAGCTGTGCCTGCTTTAGGGCGTGAGCAATATCGTGGCATCAAAGACATGAATATCAAAGAAACCATACCCGTGCTTTATCACTTATTAAGACAGTATAAACATAACGAACAAGGCTTTCGAAATTACACACATCGCGAAGTGCTCAATTTCTTAAAGCCTAAATTTGTGAATACAGCACAAACCTTGGTTCCGAGTTTAACATCAGGCGATCTTTCTTTGAGTGGAAAAGTTGGCATACGAGCCCAATTGCTTGATATACTCAGCTGCCGTTTGGTTATGGATTTTTTAATCGAACAAACGGACCATGAAACACATATTTTGAATGCTGTTTCGCCTGCATTCACCAGCGCTTTTGGCTTTTCGGATTACGTGGTAGGGCTGCTAGAAACAAAACAAAGCATACCTGCTTAAATGGAACTAAATAATACTTATTGGAGTTAACATGGATATACGAGGCAAGAATTTTTTAGTGATTGGTGGGGCTGGTTTAATTGGTTCTCATACGGTTGATGCTTTATTAAAAGAAGACATCGGCGAAATTCGTATCTATGATAATTTTACGCGAGGACGTGAAGCAAATTTACGTGAAGCACTCAAAGATCCACGTGTGAAAATTTTCCCACTGGGTGGCGATATCATGCATCGTGATATTTTGAATGCCGGCATGCGTGGTATTGATGGCGTGTTTCATTTTGCTGCACTTTGGCTCCTGCATTGTTTTGATTACCCTCGTTCTGCATTCGAAGTTAACGTCGCTGGAACATTTAATATTTTAGAGGCGATGGTCAACCAAGGTGTTAAACGTTTGGTTTATTCTTCAAGTGCATCAGTCTATGGTGACGCGGTCCAAGAGCCGATGACAGAAGACCATATTTATAATAACAAAACATTTTACGGCGCAACTAAAATTGCGGGTGAGCACATGTGCCGATCGTTGTATCACCGTTACAAAGATACCAGCGAACATTTTGATTACGTGGGTTTGCGCTACATGAACGTGTATGGCGCGCGTCAAGATTACCAAGGTGCTTATATTGCGGTTATCATGAAAATGTTGGATAACTTGGATCAAGGCAAAGCTCCTGTTTTATACGGTGACGGAAGCCAAGCGTATGACTTTATTTATGTTGAAGATTGCGCAAAAGCGAATGTCTGTGCCATGAAAGCGGAAGCAACGGATGAGTTTTATAACGTTGGAACGGGCGTACGTACGAGCATCAAAGAATTGGCTGAAATTATTCTTAAATTAACCGAGTCTGAACTCAGTATTTTGTTTGAGCCTGCAGGACAAACCTTTGTTCAGAACCGTATTGGTTGCCCTAAAAAAGCAGAAAAAGATCTCGGTTTTAGAGCCGATTTGAGATTGCCAGAAGGTTTGGCTCGATTGATGGCGTGGCGGGATACCCATAAGTCTGAGGTCAAGGCACGTAAACAAGCCGTTGGCATAGAAGATTAAATGCCATGTGTGGGATAACAGGATTATTTAATCGCAACCACGAACCTGCCCAAACGCGTTTGATTGAAGCGATGACAAACACGTTGGAGCATCGTGGCCCCGATGGCGAAGGTGTCTGGCTCGATGGACCGATTGCTTTAGGGCATCGACGTTTGGCCATCATTGATTTAAGTCCACAGGGACATCAGCCTATGGTGACACGAGACGGTCGTTTCGTGCTCACCTATAACGGTGAAGTCTATAATTTCCGAGAGCTCCGAACCGAGCTTGAGGCGCGAGGGCATGCGTTTCATTCGGCAACAGACTCCGAAGTGGTCTTAAATGCCTTTGCTGAATGGGGCGTTGACGCTGTTCAGCGCTTTAACGGCATGTTTGCTTTTGCGATCTGGGATAAAACCACGTCTGAACTCATACTGGTACGTGATCGCTACGGCATTAAGCCGTTGTATTATACAATGGCAGGTAACAGCTTTGTTTTTGCATCAGAAATTAAAGCATTGCTAAAGCATCCACGTGTTGCCGCCGAAATGGACCAAGAAGCGTTGGTTGAATACTTAACGTTTCAAAATATTATTTCTGATCGCACGCTGTTTAAAAATATTAAAATACTTCCGGCAGGCTCAATTTTATCGGTGAATCAGACCGAGGAAAAACTTTTTAAATATTGGGATTTTTCTTATGAAGAACCCGAACAAGCGCTTTCAACCGATGAATATATAGAAGAGTTAGAATATCTTTTTCGTCAAAGTGTGAATCGGCAGTTGGTTAGTGATGTGGAGCTTGGTGCGTATCTCTCAGGAGGGATGGATTCAGGCGCAATCACCGCTATTTCTTCGTTACAACTGCCGTATATTAAGACGTTTACGTGTGGCTTTGATTTAAGTTCGGCTTCAGGTATTGAGCAAACATTTGATGAGCGGCGTGAAGCCGAACGCATGTCGTATTTGTTCAAAACCGAACATTACGAAATGGTGCTTAAAGCGGGTGATATGGAGCGTTGTATGCCTTCATTGGCGTATCACGTTGAAGAACCACGCGTGGGTCAATGCTATCCTAATTATTATGTCTCACGACTTGCGAGTAAATTTGGTAAAGTGGTTTTAGCAGGAACGGCAGGAGATGAAATCTTTGCAGGTTACCCATGGCGCTATTACCCTCACGTTCAACATAAGAATTTTGATGATTACCAGCAAAGTTATTATGGGTATTGGCAACGTATTTTTAAAGAGCAAGATCATAAAAAAGCTTTTGCTCCTATGTGGAATAATGTCAGTCATTTTTCTCCGTTTGATGCGTTTAAAGATGTATTCAAAGGCGTGTCATCAAGCCAAAAAATAACGCCTGAAACATTGGTTAATCACTCGTTGTATTTTGAGGCAAAAACGTTTTTACACGGCTTGCTTATTATTGAAGATAAATTATCGATGGCACATGGTTTAGAGACGCGGGTTCCTTTTTTAGATAATGACTTGGTCGATTTCGCACTGAAATTACCTACATCAGTCAAATTAGGTTGCTTGGATAAGGTAGTGTCCGCTGGCTCTAAGCAAGAAGATATTTCACGTTATTTACAAAAATCGCGTGATGGGAAGCTTATTCTACGTGACATGATGAAAAAATTTCTCCCAACCGATGTGGTTGAGAAAGTAAAACAAGGCTTTTCAGCACCGGATGCAACGTGGTTTCAGGGCGAAAGCATGGAGTATGTCAAAAGCGTTGTGTTTAATGACCAAGCCAATATTTATAATTATTTAGATAAAAAATATGTACAGAACAAGGTATCAGAGCATTTAAGTGGCCAAGTTAATAATAGATTGATGATTTGGTCGTTGTTATCGCTAGAGCAATTTTGTACGACTTTTTTAGATCATAGGGCTGTTGATCATGGAGCACACTAAGGATGGTTTAAACGAAGAGCTAGCTGTATGGCTGGCTGACTTTGAAAAGAAAAAGGGACGAAAGCTCAAGGTACTTCATATAGGCAACATTGCAGCAAATGGTTTTTTGAATGCTAAGTTTATGCGTCGTGTGGGTGTTGAGGCGGATGTGCTCTGTTATGATTATTACCACATCATGGCGTATCCCGAGTGGGAAGAGCTTGCGATTCATGATGATTATAAGCAAGATATTTTACCGCAATTTTCAGAGCAAGATAGAGCTGGTTACTCACGGCCTAAATGGTTTGCACAGGGGCCTTTTGCAATGAGTTCGGCTTATTTACAGGCTAAAAATGTAGATGATCACACCTTAGCAGATAAACGATGGAATCAGCTGGATGCGTTTCTATTTGCTCAAGAAACCTTAGAGCAAGCAAGGGTTAGAAACTTTGTACGTCTTGTTGCCATTAAAAAGATCTCAATACCTTTTTTTAAATTATTAGGTATTTTATGGAGAGGATTCGGACGTGCTCGTTTTTTTATACGGCGTGTTTTTTATTCTGTTCCCCGCGCCATTTTTTATTTTTTATTGAAATATATCAATATCTACGGACAAAAATCAAAAGCATTAAATGCAGATTATAAAACCTTATTTCCTGAGCGAACCTATCAGTTGAAAGGGAATGATATGGTGCGATTTTTTTTATATAAGTCTAAATGGAAAAAATTGTTTGAGGCCTATGATATTGTACAATGCTATTCGACCGATCCAATTTATGGTTTGCTATTTTCGGAAAAACCCTATGTTGCTTTTGAGCATGGCACACTTCGAACCTTTACCTCAGATGACTCGGCTCTCAATTGTTTAACAGCGTTAGCTTATCGACGTGCTAAACATGCATTCATTACCAATGGAGATTGTTTGCCCTATGCCCAAAACTTGGGGATGGATAATTTCTCTCCAATGATTCATCCGATTGATATTGAGCAGCATCGAGCATGTGATGAAGCAAAAATAAAAACCATCCGGGCACAGTACGGTGCAGATGTTTTATTGTTTTGCCCACTGAGGCATGATTGGGAAATTAAAGGTACGGACAAACATATTCGAGCATTGCCAGAAATTAATCGCTTAGTTTCTGTAAAAGTGGTTTTGCTCATGACGTCTTGGGGCGCTGATTTAGATGCGAGCCGTGCGTTGGCCAAATCATTAGGTGTTGAAGAGCAACTTGTTTGGACATCACCACTCTCACGGCTTAAAATGATCGAGATGCTTCAAGCCTGTGATGTGGTACTCGATCAAATGATTTTACCTTGTTTTGGTTCCACGGCCCCCCAGGCATTAGCTTGTGGTACGCCAACCATCATGAGTTATAAACCTGAAACAACGGCATGGATTATTAAAGAGCCCGCTCCATTGCTTCAAGCCATGAATCCTTCTGAGATTGCAGCATGTGTTAAACAAGCACTTGATCCTGCTTGGTTAAAAGCTTTTAAACAAGAAGCAGCGAATTGGATTGATACTTACCATAGTGTGCCTGTGGCATTGAACCAACAGCTTGGTGTGTATAAGCAAATTTTGGAGGAGGTAGCGTGAAAATTTTAATCACGGGATCGAACGGTTTATTAGGTCCAGAAGTTATACGCGCGTTATCGCACGATCATCAACTCATGGCGTTGATGCGAACCACGCCTGAAGTAATCGATGATGCGATAGAATATATCGTATGTGATCTATCAAAAGCATTTGATGTTGTTGTCTTGCCTAAGCACGTTGATATTATTGTTCATTTGGCGCAATCGCCACATTATCGGGATTTTCCAAACCAAGCAGATCATGTGTTTCGTGTGAATTGTGATTCAACGGCGCGATTACTCGATTATGCACATAAGGCAGGAGTAAAACATTTTATTTTCACATCAACGGGAAGTGTTTACGAACCTTATGAAAACGATTTATCGGAATCAGCTGCACTTGCTCCCACCTCGTTTTATGCGAACAGTAAGTTAATTGCCGAGCGTCTCTTAGCGTCATACGAAACGTATTTTAAAATAACAATATTACGTTTGTTTTTTCTGTATGGGCCTAGTGTTACGCCTAAACATACGCTAATTAATATGTTGGTTAATCGAGTAAAACAAGGCGAGGAAATCTTGGTTGACGGCACGGATGGCCAAGGCCTAAAATTTGTACCAACGCTTACACGCGATGTGGCGGATTGCATTCGATTGGTCATCGATAAAGGTCTCACGGGGACATATAACCTCGCGAACCCAATGGAATCTAGTTTAGCTTCCACGGTTGAGGCTATCGGAGAGCAGTTAGGCGTTCAAGCTAAAATCAAACACCGGCCGGATACACCTGCACCTGCGATTATTCCTAACGTCGATAAATTCATGCAACATACCGGTGATTTCAAATTCACACCGTTTGATGAAGGTCTAAAATATTTGCTTCGAGACACCTATGAATGATCGTGTAAAAGCATGTATTCGATTAGTGATTGACGCGCCTTGGGCCGTGCTCGCACTGGTTTTTATACCTCTAAATTTGCTTGCTTTTTTTATTGTTAAAATAGCTGGATGCCGCGGACAAGCCGCGGCACGTAGGCAGCCCAAATTATTATTTGGTGTGACACCGATTATATCCATTGCGTACATGGCGCGTGCGCTTAAAGAGCGGGGCTATGTGAGTGATACGGCTGTTGTAGGGGAGTCGTCAATTTATCCGAGAGATACGTTTGATGTAGTGTTGTCGCCTCAAGGTGCTTATCCAAAAATCATTAAATTGTGTTTGGGTAATCTAATGGCGTATTGTTTTTTCATGCGCGCGCTCTGGAAATATGATGTGTTTCATTATTATTTTGATGGGGGCTTACTGAGGCACACATTATTTTCACGGCTTGAATTAAGCTTACTTAAGCTTTGTCGAAAAAAAATAGTCTTGTTGCCGTATGGCAGTGATGCTTTTGTCTATGATTTGATTCCTAATGTATTATGGCGTCATGGTTTAATGATTGAGTACAGTCGATTTGGTAATACGGCAGCGGTGTTTCAGAAAAAAATCAGACGCATGACCGCTTCAGCTGATATTGTTATTGCATGCTTAGTGCATTGCATTAATTTACCCCGTTGGGATATTCTGCCCCTCACGTGTTATCCAGTGGATACCGAACGTTTTGAGCCTGTGTACCCTGTAACTAAAAAAAGTAGCCCAATACGTATTGCACATGCCTGTAATCATCGTGGCGTTAAAGGCACGGTGTTTTTAATTGATGCCGTAAAACGCTTGGTTGACGCTGGCTTTGATGTGCAGTTGGATATTATTGAGGCCGTACCTAATGAAGAAGCTTTGGCGCGCATAAAAGCCTGTGATATTTATGTTGATCAACTTATTTTTGGTTATGCTCAAGCTGCACTCGAAGGTCTCGCCTTTGGTAAAGTTGTCATAAGCGCCTTAGATGATAGTCCTGAATATGATGTGTTCCGTCGTTTTTCTTATCTCAATGAATGCCCCATGCTTAGTGCGAATGTAGATACGATTTATGATGTATTAACGCAACTCATTGCTAAGCGAAAAACCTGGGATACGATCGGTAAGGCATCACGAGCCTATGTAAAACATCGGCATTCATACACGGCTACGGCAGATATGTTTGAAGCGATTTATCAAAAAATATGTTTTAAAAATGAGGATGTGGACTTAATTAATTTTTATCATCCATTACTTGAGAAAAAATCATGAAAATTTTACACCTGCCTTCGAATGTCGCAGGAAATGCGTTTGGGCTTGCCCAAGGTGAGCGTCAATTAGGCTTGGATGCCAAAGCATTATCGATCGGAAAATCAGTGTATGATTTTCCAAGCGATTTAATTATTCCCGCAAAAAGTACGCTATTAAGCCAGCTTTATCATCGAGTCCAAGTTTTTTTGAAAACACGCACGGCTTATGATGTGTATCACTTTAATTTTGGTTCAAGTCTTATTCATTATTTAAGCCTGGGTTTAAATCTTGCAGATTTACCTTATTATAGTAAAAAAGCGATCAAAGTTGTGACCTATCAAGGTTGTGATGCACGGCAAAAATATGGAACCATCGAGCGCATTAACTCGGGAACAGGAATGCGCCAGCACGCAGCATGCTTATACGCTGGCTGTCATGATGGTGTTTGTAATTCGGGCAAGCGTGACGATCGACGGCGACGCGCCATTGATAAAATGATGTCGTATTGCCAGCATGCATTTGCATTAAATCCAGATTTATTACACTTTCTCCCGAAGGATAAATCCTCGTTTCTTCCTTACACCATACCAAATTTTCATGCAATTCAACCCAAAGCAAACGCGTTTTTTGAGCATGATAAAATCACCATTGTTCATGCACCCACGCAGCGTGTTGCCAAGGGCAGTGCATATGTGATTGCAGCCGTAGAAGCCTTACAAGAAAAATTTCCGAATAAAATTAGTTTTAAACTTGTCGAGAACATGCCTTACGAAGAGGCATTAGCTGTTTACAAGACAGCAGACTTAGTGATTGATCAGCTTTTAATTGGTTGGTACGGTGGCTTAGCTGTTGAAGTGATGAAAATGGGCATTCCTGTTGCGGCATATATTAATCCAGATGATCTTAAGTTTTTACCCCCTGGTTTTGCGGAAGATATTCCAATTTTAAACATGACAAAAGATAGTATCTTAGACGTGCTAGAGCAGGTAGTCAATGACCGTGAAATGCTGGTTGAGCAAGGCGCGCGAGCGAAAGCTTTTGTGGAGAAGTGGCATGATCCCAAATACGTTGCGACGTTAACAAAAAAGGTTTACGAAGCATGTGCGGCATAGTAGGAAGTTATAATTTTGATATTCCTATCGATGATTTTTTAGCATCTCAAATGCATCGTGGCCCAGACTTTGTTGCGTCAGAAACCTATGTACTACCTAATGGGAAAGCACTTCAGTTAGGCCATAATCGCTTAAAAATTATATGCCTTACAGACGATGCAAATCAGCCCTTTACCGATACATTGCGTCGAAGCCATCTAACGTTTAATGGTGAAATTTATAATTATCGAGCGTTAAAAATAGAGCTTGAAAACGAAGGTATTTTTTTTCGCACGACGTCTGATACCGAAGTGTTGTTCCAAGTACTTAATCATTGGGGAATTGACGGTATTCAGCGATGCAATGGGATGTTTGCTTTTGCGTATTTTAATGCACGAGATAACACGCTGTTATTGGGACGTGATCGCTTTGGTGTAAAACCGCTTTATTATTATCTAGATAATCATCGTCTCATATTTTCCTCCACCAGTGCACCTGTCGCCAAGCATTGTGGTTTATCACCTGATTTTATGTATTTGAAGCAAGGGCTTCAGTATGGGGTGTATGAAGACGCAAGTTCGCGAACCGCGTATAAAAATTTGCATGCCGTTCCAGCAGGGCATGTGATTCAGCTTGCTTTATTAGACCATGCATTAAAACCTAAAACCGTATGCTATTACGATTTAAAAGCACGCGTAGTATCCGTGAGTGAGGCCATCCAAGCTTTTACAGAAAGCCAGCTTGAAGAGGAAGTGCGAGGCTTGTTATATGACGCGACTAAACTGCGTTTAAGGGCGGACGTTCCTGTTGCGGTTGCCATGAGCGGCGGATTGGACTCCTCAGGTATTGCGGCTATTTCAAAACAGCAGCAAGCGAATCTTGAAGCGTTTTGTTTTGGATCGTTACACGATAAACAATCTGAAGGGCTTCTCGCGCAGCAGGTGGCCTCTATGCACGATATTAAGCTGCATTTTGTTGAGCCTAAAGCGGATGAGTGGCTTGATACCTTTTGGCAAACATTACATCATCAAGATGCGCCGTTTCCAAGTTTAAGTGTGATGGCGCAGCATGTGCTCTACAAAAAAATTAAAGAAGCAGGCTTCAAAGTTATTCTAGGTGGCCAAGGTGGCGATGAAGCGTTTCTTGGCTACCGAAAATATCAGTTTTTTTATTTGAAAGAGTTAGTTAATGCTCGTGATTGGACATCTGTTGCTTCGTTTGGCTTAGGTCTTAGCCAAATGCTGTGGGCTGAAAAACGACAGGCAGCTACTTTCTTGAAAAACAGTGTGCGATACACCAGCGCTTCAGGCCGTGCAGTTGGGCTCAATTTACCAGGTGAGATGGCTTCTCTCCAGGTGGGTTCTTCAGGCGATGTTCGTGACCGCCAAATAGCGGATATTTTACAATTTAGCCTGCCAACACTGTTACGTTATGAAGATCGTAATTCCATGGCACATAGCATTGAAACACGCTTGCCCTTTATGGATTATCGCTTGATAGAGCTTGCTTGTGCCTTACCTATACGAGAAAAATTAAAGAACGGCTATGGCAAATGGATACTCCGCAATATGCTGGAAAAACAGGTGCCTGCTAAAATTTGTAAAGCGCGGTACAAACGTGGGTTTGATGTGTCTCGAAATCAAAGTATACGTAAAACACTCGGGCTGGAATTGCGAGGACATATTCAGAAAGCAACGCCAGTATTAGAAGCTTTTATGACAGAAAAGCCATGCGATTATTTTAGCCCATCTCAGCTTGAAAAATCAGAACATCGCTTTGCCGAACTTGTGACGGCTTTGTGGTTAGCAGAAAAACTCTAGGTGAGCGTATGAAGAGCAAAGTTATTTGGTATTGTCATCATTATGCGGGCTCACCATCTCTAGGTATGTCGTATCGTCCGTATTATTTTACCAAAGCTTTTAATCAGGCAGGCCATCAAGCGTATGTGATTGGCGCGAGTCATCATCATTTAAAACAAGCATCTGAGCCTCAGCTTGAAGCAATTAAGAAAACAATTATAGAAGATGTCCCGTTTATTTTATTAAAAACGCGCGCATATCGTGAAAACGGCTTGAGCCGCTTAATGAACATGCTTCAATATGCATTTAAATTTCGTTCGCAGAAGAAAAATCTCATTAAGCTGACCGGCAAACCGGATGTTATTATTGTATCGTCAGCACATCCATTTCATTTTAAAACGCTGGAGAAGATAGCAGATAAGCATGGCGCAACATTAATTTTTGAAGTGCGTGATTTGTGGCCTCTATCGTTGATTCAGTTAGCTAAACTAAACCCCCTACATCCTTTAGCACGGTGGATTGCATCGCTTGAGAAGCGTGCCTATAAACGTGCTGATGCTGTTGTGTCGTTATTAGATAAGGCTTTGCCTTACATGCAAAGCAAAGGCCTCGCTCCCGAACGATTTCATGTGATCCCAAATGGTACCAATCCAGCTATGTTTAGGTTACCTGAAAAGCTACCTAAAGCAATGGACGAGCGCATTCAAGTGGTTAAACAAACGGGTGCTTTTTTATTGGGATATGCCGGTGCGCTAGGGGAACCCAATGCTTTAAAATATCTGCTTGTGGCAATGAAACAATTAGCTGACAAGCAAAAACAAGTCCACTTGTTTTTACTTGGAGAGGGCGCTCTTAAGGCCGAATTAGAAGCCTATGTGGTGAAAGAGAATTTAACCAACATTACTTTTTTTAATGGGATTTCAAAACATGAGGTGCCGGATTTTTTGAATCAGATGGATGCGCTTTACCTTGGTTGGAATGCGGTTGATTTATATCAGTATGGCGTGAGTCCCAATAAAATATTTGACTACATGATGTCTGCGACACCTATTATTGAGTCAGGTGGTGCACCTGAGAGTATGATTGAGCGTTTGGGCTGTGGTTTTCGGTGTGAAGCAGCGAACGCACGTGCGATCATGGATACTATCTTACAGATGAGCGGGCTTTCTTATGAGCAGCGCTTAGCCATGGGCGCTAGTGGAAAGCAAGCGGTTGAATTACACTACGATTATCAGGTGTTAGCGCGTGATTACATACGCCTTTTTAATTAAGCGTATCTTCGTAAAATTTAATACCTGATTCTACATCACCTGAATAAATGAGCTTGCCGTTTTGTAATACGCACACTTTATTACAAAAATTTCGAATAATTTCGTTTGAATGACTGGTCAGCACAAGGATATGGCTTCTATCAACCATATTTTCAATGCGACGTGTTGCTTTTTTCATAAAGTGCGCATCACCCGCCCCAATAATCTCGTCAATAAGAACAATTTCAGGTGGCCGAGCTGTTGCTACAGAAAATGCTAATTTCATTTGCATACCTGTCGAGTAGGTGCATACAGGCTTGTTTAAAAAATCACCTAACTCGGTGAATGATTCAATATCACTGACAATGCTATAAGCGTCTTGTTTTGACCAGCCTCTCATAATGCCCAAATTAATAATATTTTCATATCCTGTTGCCTCAACGTTAATTCCTAAATTAACGTCAAACAAGTTAGATATCGCACCATTTATATGCATAAAACCTTCTGTTGGAGCATATATTTTAGCCATAACGCGAAGTAACGTGCTTTTCCCGGCGCCATTCCGTCCTAAAAGCCCAACGCGATCACCTTTGATTATTTTTAAGTTGATGTTGCTTAATGCCTGGAACGTTGAGTTATTAATACTAGATTTTTTAGCATTTCTTGAACGTTTTAACATGGAAAGCACGGTTTGTTTGAATGAGTCTGTGCCTGTTTTTAAAATATAATCCAGGCAGACGTTATTTAATTCAATGGAAGACATAAGTTAGCGACCTATAACCAAAAAACAATACGGTGTTTATATTTATGCATGCATACAGCAAACAATCCCAAACCTAATAAAGAAAGTGCCCCTACAGAAAAAATCGCATGTAAGCTAATTGTCTGACCTAGCATGGGGTTGCGAATGATAGTTAAGTATTGAGCAAAAGGATTGTAGTCGATTATCCAGTGATATTTTTCAGGCAAAAGACTAGGGAGCCACATAACAGGGGTAATGAAAAATACAACCTGCATTAAACTTTTCACAATTTGCTCGAAATCTCTGTATCTTGTACCTGCTATTGCAATAACACCACCCCATGCAAATGCATTAATGCAAAGAATAATAAGGCCTGGGATCATTAAAAAATAATGCCAGTTTATCTCAAGCTTAAAGAAAATCATGATGGGTATAAAAACAAGGAGGTTATGTAAAAAGACGATACAGTTTCGAAGAATTAAGCGCATAATAAATATAGACATATAACAGGATTGATTTTTTATGTAAGTCACTGACTCTACAAGCACTGAGCTGCTTTCTTGTAGTAGAGTGGCTATAAATGTCCAACTAATAATGCCAGAGGCAAGGTAAGGAAAGTAGTCATGTACATTAACACGGAATAAATATGAATATAAAAAACCCATACTATAAATAGTTACAGCTGTACTAATCGTGAGCCAAAATGGCCCGATGGTTGAACGACGATAACGAAGTTTTATATCCTGACTACCAAGAAGAAACCACATTTGCCAATGCGTTCTTAATGATCTTAATTCTGCTAAAACAATCGGGCTCAAGTGACCTCCTAAAAATCTCTCTATGGCGCTGTAACTTATTGTCTTTCGATTTTGGTATGGTGGGCAGTATATACCTTTTTTTCATTGGGTTAAATCAATGAAATTAAACTTTTTCATGATTGTGATATAGGCGCGGTTTTCTGGACATAAAAAAAGGTTTTTTATGAGCTATTCTTCTTAATATAAAGAGGAGAATAACATGACTAAAAAACGGGCTTATCACACGGCGTCCAAGAAAGCCAAA
>Ga0105055_10003372_pt1 | contig 24146 bp, 23 predicted proteins | sample BON03_FD_78090 | JGI IMG/M metagenome (GOLD analysis project Ga0105055, IMG submission 78090) | Freshwater microbial communities from Lake Bonney liftoff mats and glacier meltwater in Antarctica - BON-03 | ecosystem: Environmental > Aquatic > Freshwater > Ice > Glacier meltwater | place: Lake...
AATATTTATAAAAAAAAAAAAAAAAAAAAAAAAAAAAAAAATGTTTTTAAAAAAAAAAATTTAAAAAAAAATAAAAAATTAAAAAAAATAAAAAAAAAATTTTTAAATTATAAAAATTTAAAAAAAAAAAAAAATAAAAGATTAATTTTAACCGATAGAAAAAAATCTCAAAGCTACTTCGGGAAATTATTAGAAATTTTATTTATGTATTATTTAATTTTAAAAAATATCAAAGAGCTTAAAGATCAAACAATTATTTTTACCAGTGACCCTCCAATAATTGGCTTATTGTTAGTTTTTATAAAAAAAATAACCAAGTCAAAACTTATTTTTTGGTGCCAAGATATTTTTCCAAATACATTGGTTGTTTCAAATAATTTAAAACAAAAAAGTATTATTTTTTACCTTTTAAAATTAATAAATAAATTTATTTATAATAACGTTGATAGAATTGTAACAATTTCTAAATCAATGAAAGAAACACTTAAAAATGAATATAAAGTAAATAAAAATCAAATTGAAATAATTGAAAATTGGAATTCTTTGAATCTAAAGAATAGGATAAAGTTAAAAAAAAAAAATTTAAATATATTTTATAATGGAAATATCAGCATCGTTCATGATGAAAAATTTGCATTAAACTTTTTAAATCAGATTAAAAATACAGATCTAAAATTTAAAATTTTTACAAATTCGAATAAAATTAAAGACAGACCGAAACATGTGATTTTGCATAAAGGTTTTTTAAACGAAAAATTATTCTATAAATCTATTATAGATAGTGATTTTCAGATGTTATTTTCAAAATCTAATGCTTTAAAATATATGTATCCAAGTAAAATCTATAATATTCTATATTATAAAAAACCAATATTATATTTTAATAAAGATGGTAATGATGAAATATGTAGACTACTTAATCATTATAAAATTGGATTAAATGTAAATGCTAAAAATCAAAATAAAATTATTAAATTATTTTCAAAAACTAAAAATATAAAATCTTTAATTAAATTATATAAAAATAATTATAAAAAAGTTAGTATTTTTGATTTTAAAAAAAATAATTCTATCAATAAATGGAAGATGTTACTTAAATGTGCGGTATAGCTGGCTATAAATTTTATGGAAAAGATCAAATATTATTTAATAATAATATAAATCAAACTTTAAATACACTCAAAAATAGAGGACCGGATTATCAAGATTATTGGTCAAATAATGAAGGAAACTGTTTCTTATTAAATACAAGACTTAAAATTCAAGATTTAAATGATAGAGCAAATATGCCTATGAAATCAGTGTGTAAAAATTACATCATAACATACAATGGTGAACTATTTAATAAAAGATTTTTAATAAAAAAATACCTAACAAATGTAAAACTGAATACCGATTCAGACACTGAGGTCATACTTCAACTTTATATTAATTATGGTGTTAAATTATTAGACTTTTTAGATGGAATGTATTCAATCGCAATTTATAATTTAATAGATCAACAATTATTTTTAGCAAGAGATCCACTTGGTATCAAGCCACTTTATTATACAATAGAGGATAATTTTTTATTTTTTTCTTCTACAGTCAAGTCATTTTATTTTAATAAAAAAATCAATAATGATGCAATAATAGATTATTTTTCCCTGGGATATATAAGAGAGCCCAGTACTATTTTAGATAAGGTTTATAGTTTAGAGCCAGGTGAATTTATAATTTATAAAAACTCTAATATAATAAAAAAAAAATATTTTAATTTAAAAGATATTTTTTTAAAAAATACAAAAGATGTTTTAAATGAAATGGAGAATTCAGTTTTAAAGCATTATACAAACGAAGTGCCCTCATGCTTATTTTTATCATCAGGGACAGATTCTAATATTATACTATCAATATTAAAAAAAAATAAAATTAACATACCAACAATTTCAATATCATTTGAAAAAGATAAAAAAGATCAAAGAATTAATGATGAGCATGAAACAATAAAAAATATTTGTAAAGAATTAAATGTGGAAAATTATCATTCGCTAATTACAAAAAATTTATTATATGAATATGATAATTTATTCTTAAAAGAAATGGACCAACCAACTACTGACGGGTTGAATTCATTTATAGTGTCTCGAATTGCAAATGATATGAAATATAAAGTTGCCTATAGTGGCCTAGGTGGTGATGAGTTGTTTTGCGATTATGGAACTTTATATAAAATTAAAAAAATCAAAACGATTACAAGACTTATAAAAAAAATTGGCCTACAAGAAATCTTAAAAAATACTTTTAAAAAAATAAATTTTAAAAATCCTAAGTATAAAAACATGTTTGATTATAGTGAAACAAGTCAAATATATTTTTTAATAAGGTCATTATTTGTTAAGGGAGAAAAGATTAATTTTTTAGGTAAAACAATAAATATTAAAGAGTTTGAAGAAATAAATTTACCGTTTGATAACGACTATATGAACACAACTTATCTTGAATATAAAATATATTTAAGAAATCAGCTCTTAAGAGATGCTGATTGGTCAAGTATGTCTAATTCAATAGAGATGCGCGTACCATTTGTTAATAAAGAATTAATTAGTAATTCATTTCAATTCAAACCTTCAATAAGTCGTAAGGATATATTGAAAAAAATTAACTTAAATGTTTCTAAATTAGTAAGTAAAAAAAAAATTGGCTTTTATACGCCAACATTTAATCGTACAAGCTACCACAATCCTTTAAAAGACAGATCTTTAAAAGTGCTTAATAAATACATTGAATTTAACAATTTAGAATGCTAATGAAAGGTCAATACCATAGGATTGCCAGTGCACTATTATTTGGAAAATTAAATTTTGTTCAATTTTTTATTTATGGGTATCCTTCTTTTTCAAAAGTTATTTTTTATTGAGCTTTATTTTTTAACATTAATTCTAGTTTTGTTGCTATTATAAAATGAAGTTTAAATTAATGGATAAAAAAAATTACTTAAAAATATCATTGCTTACTATTTTTTTATGGTATTTTTTTATAGCTTATCCAATAACTTATTTTTTAATAAAAACGCCATACATAAACTGTTCGAATTTTTTCATATATTACAATGAATTTTTTCATAACGAAGCTCAACGTCCTAACTGTATAACAATCACTGAAAGTGATCTTGAAAATATTTTTCATATTTTTTTTTATGGTTTTGCTTTTTTATTATTTGTTTTTTTATTATTAACGAATTAATAAAAGATAAGTTTGTTATAAATAATAAGATTATTAAAGTATTGTCTAAATTTATTTATGACTCTGAGATTGTATATAAATTAATTATTACAATCTCACCAATTTTATACATTCTTGATATTTTTTATGATGTTGAAAACTTAAATAAAATTTTTTTACTTAATAGATATGTATTATTATATTTAATATTTTTCTTCTTTTATAAAAATACATTTAAATTTATATTATATATTCTGATTTTTTTAATTCCAACTTTTATTGGTGAGATTGCAGGATCTATTTATTTATTATCTATTTTATTTTTTATGTCTTTTTATAAAAATATTAAATTTAAAAAAATTTTTATAAATTTAATTATATTTTCAACCATAACAATGTTTCTATTAATTTCTCAAGATTATTTCAGAGATAATTATGACATTAGATTAAAAACCACCATTCCTCAAAAAGAACAAGCTAAAAATTATAATTATATTAATGACGTATACCCTTATAAAGAACATTTTAAATTTATAGGTGTTGTAAAAAATAAAAAAATTTTCAAAATTATCGATCAGATTTTAAGTAGACTATCTGAGGTCAATCATACAATCATAGCAAAAAAACTTCTAGATACAAAGTATGTTCAATATTTAGAGGGTGAAACTTATAAAAGATTGCCATTAATTTTAATACCAAGATTAATTTATCCTGATAAACCAAATGAAACATATGGGAATATACTGATGTGCGAATTTGGGATTGGAAATAATTATAAAAATAAAGAAGACTGTTATGCTAATATTGTTACAAGCGTAAACTTGAATGTAATTTTAGAAGGATATGTCAATTATAAAATCCTTGGATTATTATTTTCCGCATTTTGTATGGCTCTATTAGCATTTTTTTCATTTAAGTTAATTTCACATAATAAATATTACATAAACGTATTTGGATTTGTTATAATGTTTCAAGCAACACATTACTCATCTAATCTTTCAGGGCTTATTGGTGGTATTATATTTGCTATAATTGCTATTGTGCCATTAATTACCATGAAGCAATTCAATAAAATATCTAAATTAGATAGATGAAATTGAATAAAAAAATTTTAATAGTAACTCCTACATTTTTACCTGCCTATCATGTAGGAGGACCAATTTTTCAAATAATTAAACTTATAGATAATTTAAAAAACAAAAATATAGAACACAAAGTCATAACCACCAATAGATCGCTAGATAAAAGTAAAAATAAATATAAAAATGTTATTTACCTAAAATCGTTTTTAGGAAGACTTTATTTTTCCCCTACTCTTATTTTTTTTTTAATAAAAAAAATTATTAAATATGATAATATTTATATAGTATCTTGTTTTAATTTTTTTTCATTATTCTCGGCAATTATTTGTATTATTTTTAGTAAAAATTATTTTTTATCGCCACGTGGTAGCTTAATGTATGAGTCGGTTAATCTAAAAAATAAATCTATGAAAAAATTATGGATTTTAATATTTGAAAAAATAATAATTAATAATGCCAAGAAAGTTATTTTTTCTAGTGAATATGAAAAAAAAGAAACTTTAAAAATAATTAAATTAAATAATTATTCGATCATACATAACTTTCAAACTATGAATGTTAAAAATTTAAGAAATTTAAAAAAAAAAAATGAAAATTATTTATTATATTTAGGAAGAATAACTAAAAAAAAAAATATTGATAAGTTAATCCTAGCATATGACACAAAAAATAATTTTAAAATTAAAATAATTGGTAATGGTGAGCATGAATATATAAAATATATTAATGAATTAATTTTAAAAAAAAATCTTAGTAATAAAATTAAAATATTAAGACCAGTTTATAATGAAAAGAAAAAAATAAATCTATTCTTAAAAGCAAGATTTTCAATTTTAATATCTGAAACTGAAAATTTTGGTAATACCATTTTAGAATCGATTATATGTAAAACACCAGTTATAATTTCAAAAAAAACAGCTTTTTCTAATTTGATATATAAAAAAAGGCTCGGCGTTACATGCGCAAATACTGATGAAGATTTGAAAAATATATTTAATAAAATTAATTTAGGTTTTAATGTTAAGATTAACGATGTAAAACAAAAAGAAATTTTAGAAAAATTTGATGATGACAGATTAATAAAAAAATATTTATCATTATTTAATATAACTTAAAAAATGAAAAATTTAACTGCTGTAATCCTGGCTGGTGGAAAAGGTACTAGATTAGGTTTGTTAACCAATAATACCCCAAAACCTCTTTTAAAAATTAATAATAAAAAATTTTTAGACTATTTACTCTTTGATATTGGACGTTATGGATTTAAAAAAATAATTATTGTTGCTGGATATAAAGGTTTTAAATTTAATAAATATCATAACAAAAAAATATTAAATACTAAAATTGAGGTATTTATAGAAAAGAAAACAAATGGGACATTAGGTGCTTTAGATAAAATTAAAAATAAAATTAAAGGTGATTTTTTTATATTTAATGGTGATACTTTTTTTAATTTCAATTTTTTAGATCTTTTAAATTTATCAAAAAAAAATAAATATAAAAAAATATTTATATCTTTAAGAGAAATTATTTGTAAAAATTTAAATAGGTATAATTCATATAAATTTATTAAAAAAAAATTTAAATTAACTAAAAAAAAACTTAATGAAAAAATATTAATTAGTGGTGGAATAATTTTTTGTAAAAACTCAATTCTAAAACAACTTGATAAAAAGGGAGATTTTGAGGATTATATTAATCATCAAAAAAAATTTGAAAATAAAATTACTGGTAAAACTTTTAACAATCCTTTTATAGATATTGGTCTTCCTAAAGATTTTAATTCTTCAGGAAAATTTTTAAAAAAAAACATGCCAAAAAAAGCTATTTTTTTTGATAGAGATGGTGTTTTAAATGCCATTAAAAACAACCAATACGTAATTAATAAACATCAGTTTAAATGGATATCAGGTGCCAAAAAAACGATCAAACTCTTCAATGATAATAATTATTTTGTATTCATAATCACTAATCAAGCAGGGATAGGAAAAGGGCTTATAAAAATACAAGACTATTTTGAAATAGAAAAAAAAATTCAAGATGACCTTCATCAAATTGGTGCTCATGTTGATAAAATTTATTTTTGTCCATATCATGAAGAAGCAAAGATTAAAAAATTTAGAAAAAAATCTTTTTACAGAAAACCTAATCCAGGCATGATTTTGAAATCTTTCAGAGAGTTTCCGGTCTTGAAAAATAATTCTTTTTTTATTGGTGATAGTTTATCTGATAAAAGTGCTGCAGAAAAAGCAGAAATAAAGTTTCTTATGTTTAAAAAAAACAATTTATACAATTTTATAAAAGACAAAATTTTATTATAGGTCTTAAAATCTTATTGTTATTTTTTTCTCTAAAATAATAACTGATTCTGTTTTAAAACTTGACATTCTATTATATGTTCTTATTTAGATAAGTCTTTGATTTGAAAAAATATTAATTTATTAAACAACTTTTAGTGTATACACTTTCTTATGATTATATGCAAAACACCGCTAAGAATAAGTTTTATGGGTGGGGGAACGGATTTCAGTGAATTTTTTAATCATCACGAAGGCAAAGTAATCTCCACTACAATAAATAAATACATGTACGTATGCTTAAAAGAATCCTATAAAGAAATCTTTTTGAAATATTCTAAATATGAAAATCAAAAACATTATAAATACATAAAACACCCTATAGTCAGGGAAACTCTTAAATATTATAATTTAAATAATATTGATATAGGCTCTTTTTGTGACATACCTAGCGGTACTGGTTTAGGATCTTCGTCAGCTTTTACTCTATCATTAATTTCAACAATTCAAAAACTACGTGGGAAAAGTTTAAACCGAAAAATAATATGTAATTTAGCTTCAGAAATTGAAATAAATAAAGTTAAATCTAATATTGGTTATCAAGATCAATATGCTTGTTGTTATGGTGGATTTAATGAAATAATTTTTAACAAAAAAAAAATTCAAGTAAATAAAATAGAGATTAATAAAACAATTCTATCAAACTTCAATGATCACCTATTTTTACTTGATACGAATATAACTAGAAGTGCTTCAGCAATACTAAATCATCAGCAAAAAGGTTCAAAACAAAATATTCCACGGTTATTAGAAATACTAAAATTATGTGATGAATTTGCAATTTCACTTAAAGGTTCTAAATTTAAACAATGTGGACTTTTGCTAAACGAAAACTGGAAAATAAAAAAATCTTTATCTAATAAAGTTTCTAATCAAAATTTGAATCAAATATATAAAGACTTGATAAAAAATGGTGTATATGGTGCAAAAATACTAGGCGCAGGAGCAGGCGGTTTTTTTCTTTGCATTGCCGATCCAGCAAAAATAAAAAATATTATTACAAAATTCAAAAAATTTAAGGTTTTAAAATTTAAATTTGATAATCAGGGGTCAAGGCTAATAAATTTTTAATTAATTAAGTAATTTTTGTAAGCGTGAAATCTAATAAATTATTTTATTAATATACTTTAAATTTTTTTTAAAAAAATTTAGCAATAGAAAATTAGATTCTATCTTCATTTTACTAATTTTTTTAATTCCATTTTTGATGATAAATAATTTTTTTTTTTTATTATTTAGGTAGTATTTAATTTTATGAGCTAATTCATCAACATTTTTAAAAGTTACAACTTCGTGACCCTTTTTTAATAATTTAAATTTATCGGTTGGGAGAACTTGATGCAAACAAAACCCTCCAGACATTATTATCTGCAAAATTCTTTCTGGGTATTCATCATGATTGTCTGTTGAAGTAAATGAAATGTTTATTTTAGATTTCCATAATTTGGCTCTATAATTGTTGTCATATATTTCACTTTTTATCTTTAACTTTTTAAAAATATTATGAGATAATTTTTTTTTCCAAAATTCTATATTGCCATTTATGTTAACTTTAATATTATGTTTTAAAAACAATTCCTCAATCACTGTTGCTCTATTTGTATAGGGGCTACCAACAAAGGAAATGTCTATACTTTTTTTTATATATTTATTTGGCTGAAAATGTACAGATTTAGAATAAGCAAGTGGATAATAATAAATTTTTTTACATTCTTTTTTTCTATAATCAATAACACTTGATTTTCTAGGAACTAAATTAATATCAAATTTATTTATTATTTTTTTATACAAATGCCAAACAGGATGGTTTCTATCACCAAAAGGATTGTCTACCGTATAGTCAATTAAGAAAACTTTATTATTTTTTAAAATTTCTATTGTTTGTTTTTTTATAAAGATAGGTTTATCAAACCATATTATATTAATATATTTTTTTTTTACAGTTTCTAAAATACTTGAATTTATTATCTCTAAAGTATTTCCAAATGGGTATCTAAAAAATATCTTTCTTTTTATTCCTGTTAAATTTTTGGTAAAATTATCATAATTTATTAAATGCACATTTTTAAAAATTTTTTTTAAATAAGTCACTCTGTGAGATGAAATAGAACCCTTAAAATAATCTCCAATGTAGAGTAGATTATAATCAAATAATTTTTTTTTCATGAAAGTTTTTATTTTATTTGTTATTAAGTATTTTATACAATTGATCAGTCACGACACCCCAATTGTACTTATTATTAATATTTTCTGTAAATTTAATTGTGTTATTTTTTTTTATATATCTAATAGAAGAAATTAACTTTTTTTTAAATTCAGAATGATTTCTGGGATCAAAAACGGCTCCCAAATCTTTATTTTTACTTATAATATCTGGGCCTGCAGAAAATTTTGAGCATAATAAATAATTACCATACTCTGCAGCTTCTAAAAGAACTTTTGCAAACCCATCCTCTAGCGTTGGAAGGCAAAAAATATTTGAACTCTTAAACAAATTCAATTTTTCTTTATACCCAACTCTACCAAGGATTTTAATATTTTTATTTTTGTCATATTTCTTTAAAATATTAACCATTTCTTTTTGTACTGGTCCCGCAATTACTAATGTTATGTCTGCTATATTCATTTGATCAAAAATTTTTAGTAAATGATGTACGCCTTTTCTTATAGATACTTGTCCTAAATAAAGAATTTGTTTATGTATTTTTTTTTTTTTTGAAAAATTACTTTTTAATAGCCTGTCTACTCCAAGCGGCAATACTAAGACTTTATTTTTTAAAAACCCATTTTCTAAAAAACTTTTAAATGCAAATTTAGAATGAACTATAATTTTATCTGCAATTTTATATTCATTTATTTCTCTTCTAATAAGATTTTTGTTTGGAGTATGAATAGTTACATTGCATTTTTTTGACTCCAATTCTAAAATTTTTTTTGCATATAAAATATGTGAGGACCCTCTTATTAAAAAAGATTTAGCTTTGAAAATTTTTGCAACTAATAATGATTTTTCTGCTGAACCAGAAAATATAATTAATTTGTCAAATTTTAATTTTTTTAATTTTTTTGAACATAAGTAATCAAAGATTACATGCGTTAAGTTATCAATTAGATTCCCAATTAAAAAAAGTCCTTGATCTAAAAAAATTTTTTGATTTACTCTTTTAACTAACTCAAGCCAAATAAAACTTGTTGTTTGTGAGGTTTTTAAGCCATAATTTTTTAGATGCCAATACGGATATGTAGTTATTAAATGCAAGGATGCATTTTTTTTATTTAAGTATTTGCAATAATCAAATGCAGAAAACTTTCCATTGACGCAAAAAACTGTTTTCATATTTAATTATTTAAAAGTTATACAAAGTCGTTAAATATACCTTAAGTTCATTATAATTTTAAAACTTGTATTCAAAAATTTTAAAGTTTTTTTTTATAGTTATTAATAAAAAATTCTAGGTCTTCAGGAGTTCCTAGACCCCACATTGATTTTACAGCTTTTATTATTATATTTTTTTTATCATCTATAGCCTCATTATATACGGGACATATATAAAACTCATTATTAACTCTAATATTTTTTTTTATCATTTGGTTGGCATATTTCACAAAAAGGCTACCTTTTTTCCAAAAATATACACCTACTGTTGCATTATCTGAGATAACTTTTTTTTCTGCAACCTCTATAACTTCGTTAAATTTATTAACTCTTGCATATGACCACTTTGGGTGCATATTTTTAAAAGTCAAAATCCCACCATCAATTTTTTTTGAAGAAAAGTGATACATAATTTCAGAAGTATTCCACTCTATAAATTGATCACAATTTGAGATTATTAAAGGTTTATCGTTACTTATGTAATTTTTAGCCAATAAAACTGTACAGGCAGCTCCCTGCGTCAACTTATCAACAACTACTATTTTACAGCCAGGCGTAATAATATTTAAAAAACTTTTTAAATTGTATTTTTCAAGATGTTCTTTTCGTACCAAAAAAATATAATTAGCTTTTAATCCTAAGCTTTCTATAACCAGTTGTATCATTGGTTTTTGCCATACTTCAATTAAAGGTTTTGGAAAAGTATAGCCAGCTTTTTTAAATCTTGACCCCTCCCCAGCCATTGGAATTACTATATTCAAATCTTTATCATCCCATGTATCATTTTTAGAAAAACTAAAATTATTTGAAGATGCTATAAAATCAGTTATACTTTTATAAGTTACTTCTTTATTGTTTTTAACAGGCATCAAATTAGACCCTGAGTCTTTCGCTGCACTTCTGCCAAAATGAGAATCCTCAATTATTAATGTATTTTTTGGATTACTATTCAGGTTTAAAATTGATCTTAAATATATTTCTGGATGGGGTTTAACATTTTTTATAGATTTATTTGATAATGCTGATTTTAAAAACTTTTTAATTCTCAATTTTTTAATACATAAATCTAACGTTTTTTGAACTGCATTGGTTGAAATTGCTAATTTATAATTATTTGAGAGTTTTTTAAACATTTCATAAATATTTTTAGAAAATTTAATATTTTTGCTTAACTCTAACATGGTTAATTTATTTTTATAAAATTGAATTTTTTTATTAAATTTCTTATTAATATGACCGTTATCATTTAAAATTTGTAATTTTTTAATAGTAGGGAGACCATCATATTTTTTCAAATGATCTTCATAAGATATTAGATAAGACAAATTACATTTTTTAAATGCTTTATTTAAAGCATTAAAGTGAACATCTTTAGAATCGATTAAAACACCATCTAAATCAAATATTATTGTATCTATCATAAACCTTTTGTATAAAATCTGAACAAAAACCCAAGCAATTAATTTTTTTTATTTTGTGTTTCTCTGGTAAAACACAAATACTTTTTTCGCTAAGAACTGTACCTGGGTAATTCCAAAAAAAACCTTTACTTGTAATTACAATTTTATCTTTTTCGTGCCAAAAATAGTTAAGATTATATTGGCTAAGTTTATAAAAACACTCTAAATTTTTTGCATGTATCCATAATTTTGCTTTTTTAAGATAACTGAGAGAAACTTTATATTTGGGATTATCATGGCCTAAATAAAAATTATTTTTTTCAAACCAAAGATCAATTTCAACTTCAAAATTTTCATTTAACGCATTATTAATATAGTTAATAGAATTTTCTTTTTTAGAATTTGGTCCATTTAGATTTCCACGGTGCGATATAAAATACATTAAAATAGTCTTATTATTTTTAATTTTTTTTTAAGTAATTATAGATTAATATATTAACAAAATAAATATACAAACATTTACAAAACATTTATAGTAAATTTATTTATAACATAACCATTAATAATGAAAATTGTAAATATTATTTAAGGTCAAAAAAGAGTTGTTATGGAAAACTTAGAGTCTTTAAAAAATTTACAGATAATAGGTAATAAAAAAAATTACAATTTTTTTGTTTTTTGGGATGATGATCCTCTGTCTAAAGAAGAAACGGATTTATTGAAAAAAAATTTTCAAAATTTTTTTTATAAAAAAATAAGTATTAGGTTTTTTAAAAAAAAATTTAAAAAGGAATTTGATAAGATTGATAATAATATCCTATTCAAAAAATATGAGAGACATGATTTCAAAAGTTGGCTTTATCAATATTATATTCTCTACGAAGCTTTCAAATATGCAAAAAAAATACTAGGTAAAAAATCACAAAATTATTTATGGCAAAGGATTAGATCAGATGTATATGTTCCTAATAAAATTTTTATTAATAAAATTGTTAAAAATAAGAAACATCTTTTTTTTTCTGGTGCAAAATTGGGACAAGGATTAAATGATTACTATTGTGTGGGAGCTTATAAAAATTTTAAAAATTTTTGCAATACGATAGATTTACTAAGGTTTTTGTTGCTAAATTCTATATATATTGCACCAGAAGTTGTGGTCAATGCCCAATTAATAAGAACAAAGTCATATTTTACAATTGATAGAAATTTACCAGCTTATTTAATCAAGAAAGAAAAGAACAAAATAATTCTACGAAATTTATGTTCGAGCGAAAAAAGTGCAAGATATTTTAGTGCTAATTATTCAAATTATATATCAAATAAAAGCAAAATTAATGAAAGTGATACATTATTCAACTCTCTATTTCTCAAATTTTTTTATTCTTTCGTTGACTTATATCAACATTTAAAATTTTTTTTAAAAAATTTATTTTAGGGACTTTTATTTACGAAATAGACAGGCTCAAATTTACACGTATTAATAACAATTATTTTAATGACAATATATATTTAGTTCTAATCTGCTTAAAAATATAGACCCTATCATCACATTTATAGGCAAATGATAAGAAGAATTTTTTTATAGGTTGTAAATTATAACTTGGGCTTAATTTTTTTTTTATAGATTACATAATTATTATTTTCAAAATATAATTTATAATTAAGAAGTTCTTTTAAAAAGCCCTTGTTATTAGATGCAAAGGTCTTGTATTCTTTTTTTTCTGAGATTAAATAATCTGGAGATTTATTTTTAAAGTCCAAAGCTAATGCACTATTAAAATTTACAGCATTAGTACTTGCAGCAGGCGGTTGCCACTTAGGATAAAAATATAGCTCATAGTTAACCGATGCTTGATTGCTAAGTATTACTGGAGCTCTTGATAAATTTCCTGTAATAAAAATATTTTTGAGACCGTTACTTATAATTAAATTATAAACTTCTTTGCTGTCAAAGAAAATATCTGAATCTTTATAAAAATTGTAATTAATATTTAAGTATTTTACCTTATTATTTCGGATTATTAAATTTTCATCAAAATTTATTTGTATTAAGTTATAAATAGCACCATAAGAAATAAAGATAATGGTAGTTGTGGTTAATATTATATTTTTAAACTGTGTTAATTTGTGCTTAAAAATATCTATTAAAATATAACTACAGACAAATAGTCCGAATACTTTGGAAAAATAACCCCTACCTATCAATGGAGCCATAAAAGCATTTAATAATAAAATTATAAAAATAAATAAAAAATAGTTCTCTTTAAACCTTTTTAAATTTAGAATAAAATAAATCATTAAAAAATGAAACGGTGCAATAAACAATAAATAGTAAGATATAGCAGTGCCATTGGTGTGTCTCCAAAAACTTGGATCGAAAATGATGTGCTGATCAAACTGAAATTTAAAAAACTGTAGTATTAATCTAATATAAAAATCATAATTAATACCATATAGAGTATCAGTGTAACCATAAATAAAATTTATAGAATTGTTATAATATAGATCAAAATCGTAAAATATTTTTATAAAAAGAAAATGTAATAATGTGAAGAAAAAAATATATAAGATAATTTTATAATTATATTTTTTTACTAAAAAATCCCTCATGGAAATAGTTAATAGAATTAATATAAACATTATTCCCTGAGTCTGTTTTAAGAAAAAAATGAATGAAAAAAATATTGCAGAAGTTAAATATTTATTTTTTAAAAAAAAATATATTCCAAACAATCCAAATAAATATGCGTAGTAATCCCAATAAAATTGATGGATAGATGGATTAATCCAAATAAGAGATACCGCAAAAATATGGGCATAAAAATCTTTATCTTTGATAAAAATTTTGCATATACGCAGTGTGATTGAAGCAAGAATTAAATTTTGAACATAGCCTAAAATAAAAATTGTTGAAAACTCAAGGATTAAAAGTTTTTTCAGTAATTTTAAAAACAAAATTAGATGGGGTCCATACCAAATAGTGAAATCTTTATACAATTGGTGATTTTCTTTTTCTTTTAGAATAATTTCATAAAAGTGAAGAAAATCATATTCGGTTTGAAAGTAATTTAAAAAACAGTAATAAAAGAAATATATAATAGATATAAAAAAAAATATTTTTTTATTATTGTCTATTTTGTCCATTCAAATATAAGGTTAATTATCTCTTAAGATAAAGAGACAGCTTATCACAAATTTCTTTAATTTTTCTATTAGACAGACCTACATACGCAGGTAAATAAAGTCCATGTTTAGAAATATAGCTTGAAACAGGAAATTTTTCTTCTATCTTAATATTTAATTTTTTCAAAAAATCCTGTTTATGCATAGGCCAAAAAAACTCTCTACATTCTATATTCTGTCCTCTCATCCATTTAATTAATTTTAGAATATTAATTTTTTTTTTAATAACAATACCAACAACCCAATACATGTTTTTAGAATATTTATTTTTTGGGGGCTGTATATATATGTTTTTATTTTTTTTTAAAATTTTGTAGTAAAGCGAACCAATTTTTCTTTTTTCTTTAATTATAAAATTTAATTTTTTTAATTGAGAAAGACCTAAGCAGGCTTGCATATTTGTCATTCTATAATTCCAACCCATATCATAATGATTAAATCTATTTTTTTTTCCAAAACATAAGTTTTTAATATCTGAGCAACTTTTTGCTAGCCGGCTTGAATTTGTACAAATCATTCCTCCTTCGCCAGTTGTAATATTTTTATTTGCATAAAAACTGAAGGTGCTAATATCTCCGAAGGAACCAATGGTTTTCCCTTTGTATTTCTGGCCCAATTGTTCTGCAGCATCTTCAATTAAAATAATCTTATTCTTTGAACATAATTTTTTTAACTTATCTATTTCAATTGGAAATCCATAAATATGTGCGGCTATTATAACCTTGGTTTTTTTGGTGATTTTTTTTTCAACTTCGTCTAAATTTATATTCCACTCTAACGAATCACAATCTACCAAGACAGGTTTCGCTTGCACCCTTAATATTGAGAGCATGTTTGAGACAATTGTAAAGTCACACATGATAACTTCATCATTTTTTTTTAAGTTGCAGGCTTTTAGAGCAACATCAAGCGCAGCTGAACCATTAGCCACTGATATTCCAAATTTCTTTTTAACTAATTTTGCTAATTTTTTTTCAAAATTAAGAACATCGGGCCCTGCAGAGGAAACCCACCCCTCAAGTAAAGATTTATATACACGTTGTGCATCATATTTGTCTATATAAGGTTCCGAAACTCTAGTTATTGACATTTATTAGTTTTTTATCTTTATATTTTTTATAAGGCCCTTGCTTTACCTCTATCATTTCAACAGGCTTGATAATCTCGAAACCGTGGCCACCTCTAATTAAAATTAGTATCTGCTTTTTTTTTACAAGGAAATTTTTAAAAATTTGTTTTTTGCCATTATTCAAATTTACTTTTAGCACACCTTTTAAAATTATCAAAATTTCAGAAGTATTGTTAATTATTCTTGTAAATTTATTATGGAAGTGAGGTTTAATAATTCTTTTTGAATCATACTTCATGAATGCTACTTGTTGAAAAAGATTTTTGTTAGTAAAAAAATTTAAACCTTTCTTATTTTCATAACTTATTAATAAGGCATATAATCTTTTTTTGTATTTAATTTCTTTAATATTATTCATAATTTAATTGAACATACTGTATAAATAATAAATATTATATCATTTAAATAATATTATGAACAATAAATGCTCCATTATCTTACCTATACTTAATGAAAAAAATAATATCCCTATACTTTTGAAAAAAATAATTGATGTTAAAAAAAAAATAAAAAATTTTGACTTAGATATAATTTTCGTAGATGATAGTTCTACCGATGGTTCAATTAGGATTCTTAAAGAATTAGAGAGAAAACACAAAAAATTAATAAGAGTTATTTTTAGACAAAAAAAAAGAAGCTTAGTTAAATCTTTTAATGAAGGAATAAGAATTACAAAATCTAAGTATATTATTTGGATGGATGCCGATTTATCACACCCACCTGAAATGATTTCTAAATTTTTTTCTCATGCAGAAAAAAAAAAAGTTGACGTAATTTCTTTTTCTCGATTTCTTAGGAATAGCAAAAGATATTACACACACAAAAATAAATTACCCATCGATTATATGAGTAATTTCTTGAACAAATTATGTATGATGTTTTTTTATAAGGATATTACAGATTATACCAGTGGATTTATATTTTTAAAAAAAAAATCATTAAGAGGTCAATTGCGTGGATACTATGGAGATTATTACATCAGTCTTCTAGTTGATCTTAAAATTAATAATTGTTCAATTATTGAATTGCCGTACGCAGAGAAAAAAAGAATTTATGGTAAATCCAAAACCACGAGCAACTATTTAAATTTTTTTATTAAATGTTTTTACTATATGGAGGCTTTTATATTTAATTATTTCAAAATTCTTTGGTTAAAATTAGTTTAACCAAAGAATTTTCATGCAGTGCTTAAAATAAATTTTTAATATTTCAAAATAAGTTGGTTGTTTATTTATTTGTTTTGAAATATTAATTTTATAAGAATGTTTTTTTTTAAGAATGTAATTTATTGAGTCAAAAATGAACATAATGTTTTTTTTATAGAGATTTAAAACTCCTATAGCATCAAGATTTTTTACATAAATTTTTTTGTAATTAATTATCCCTCCTTTATCTAAAGTATTCGTCATTTGATGACATGTTAAAGCGATATAATTCCAACCATATTTAAATTTATGAAAAAAAATAAAACTCCCTCTCTGAGAAACCAAGTTCCCTAAATGAAAATTAAAGATTATACGTGAATTTAAATTTTTAATTTTATTTTGATGGGCAAAGCATAAAATTAAATCATATTTTTTTTTTATTTTTCTGACTATTTTTATTCTACTATTTAAACGTTCTTTATTTTTAAAAGCTTTGAATATATTTAGCAATTTTGAAAATAAGAATATGGTAATAATTGTTTTTATTATTCTCTTTGGATGGGATCTTGATATATAAACTTCTATTTCAAAATTAATGTATTTATTTGCCACTTCATTCATTATTGGATTAATAAAATAAGGGTCTATTTGAGAATAAATTAAAATTTTTTTCATAAGGATTTAGAATTTTCAACCAACTTAATATTTTATGTGTTATTACTTTATATACTATTCAAATTTTAAAACTTAACTAAGTATTAATGAATTATAAAATTTATACCAGCAATACAAACATGTATTATGTTTATTTTTTTGGTTTTTTAGTTTTCAGCATTGTTCCAATTTTTCGAATATTTATTTTTAATAACTTTAATCATTTTTTTATTTTTGACGATATTTCATTTGAGGGTGTTGTATTTTATTTAACAAAATCTTTCTCACTAATTAATAATAAAAGTTTTTTTTTCTTTGATTCAATCGATGATAAAGATTTTTTACTGAGTGATGGTATAATACCTACTATCATCACAGCAATATTTATTGCTTTTTTTGAGAGCTATTCAACAATTTTTATTAATATTACCTTCACATTTGTGACTCTAGTAGTTCTATTTTTTTCTTTCCATAAAATTTTAAAAACCACTTTAAACGAATCATTTATCCTATCTCTAATTGTGATAATTTTTTTGGGTATTGGCCCAGATTCCTTAATTACTTTAAAAAATTATTTTTCACTTAATGAATTAAGGTCTACTATTTTGTATAGGTACTATTCACCTCAGATTTCATTATTTTTCTTTGTTCTGTACTTATATTTTTTAGATAAATTCATAGAAGAACCCAATAACAAAAATCTATTTATGATTTATATTTTTACCTTTATAAATATTTTTTCATATTTTTATTCTGGGCTAATTGTTTTTGTATTAAATTTTATTATAAGTTTTGCTTTTTCTAAAAAAATTTATTAAATTTTTATCTATTAATTTGGTCTCTTTGTTGGGTTGTCTATTCTATCTATATTTATATATTATTTTTCGTGACTATACGCAAAATACAAATTTTGTAATTGAAAAAACTTTCTCTGAATTTAATCTTAAAAACATCTTGTTATATAGGGATAGCATTCTGTCTTTAATATTTTTATTAATAATAAGAGCTATAAATTATTTTAAAAAAAACATAATTTTCAAAAAAATAGCATTACTACACTTAGTATTGCAGTTTTTAGTAATAATTGAACTTATTATTGGCTACGATTTTCAGATGAATATGCATATCAGCTTATATTACCTAAGGCCTCTTAATTGGATTACATTACTATTATTAGTATTTAATATGAAATTAATTTTTTTAGGAAAAAAATATTTACTTTTTTTATCTTTATTATTAATGCTTTTTTTTAATATTCATACTTATAAATATTATTCTAATGTTTACGATTTAGAAAAACATAACTTACAAAAACAAAATAAAGTAATTAATGATATTAAAGCAATTAAAATATTTTTTAATAAAAAAAGCTTTAAGGATAAGCAAATTTATATTTCTGATGCATTTACAAATATGATTTATTCATCAATTATCAATGTCAGTGAAAATAATATTTTTGTTTTCAACAATGGAATATTTAGAACAAATAAACCAGATTCTAATAATAGTATTAATAAAATGATTCAATATTGCTTACACATCAAGCTTGACATGTTGTCGTGCTATAATGAACTTTTATCATATGATCTTAATAGTTTTTTTAACAACAGCTTTATATTTCTTGGTAACAGAAATGTTGAATTAGATTATTTTAATAATAAATACATTTCATTAAATGAAAACCATTTAAAGGCTAATTTAGACGATAAATTTTTTTTAATATTAAATTCATCAAAAAATTATACTGCTAGTGTTGACGCTCTTTTGAGCGCGGGAGCTAGAATAAAAAGATTCTCTATTTTAACTCTTTTTTATTATGATTAATATAATATTAAGCATATAAACAAAAATTAATCGGTAAATATTAACTGTAAAATGGATAATATATTAAATTACATCTCTCTTAAGTTTTTTACCATCGCATTAAGAATTAAATTAATTTCTGAATGTTTAAAATAAAAAAAAACCAGAAGAACTTTACCTAAAAATTTTACAATTAATATTATAAAAGATCCTAAACGGTTTTGTGATTTTATTAGTTTTCTTTGCTTCATTGATAATAAAAAAATTATTAACCTTATAGATATTGGGGCCAATGTTGGAAATTTTTCGTCAGATTTTTTAACTTTCTTTCCAAAGTGTGAGCAAATTTTGCTTTTTGAACCACTAAATTTTTTAAATGATTCAATTTACAAAAAAATCAATATAATTAAAAATTTAAAAATAACAATAATTAACAAGGCTCTTTCTAATAAAAAAGGTAGCGGAATTATTTTTTACGACAAAAGCAAAACTGAGCTAGCATCTTTGAATAAATATACAAATGAATATAGCTCTTCTTTTCCTGAAAAATTTGAACCACGTGATAAATTATTTATACAACTAGATAGGCTTGACAGTTTTTGTAAGAATTTTTCTAAAAGAAATAATTTTATAATAAAAATAGATACGCAAGGTAACGAACTTGAAGTTATACAGGGTGGTCTTAAAACTATTTCAAGAGCAAGCATTCTTTTACTGGAATGTTCTTTTGTCAAACAATACGAAAAGAAAGAACATACTTTTACAAAATGTGTTAATTTATTAAGTAAAGTTAATATGCACCCTATAGTCTTTCAACCACCCCACGGTTCATATAAATTATCTACTTATGCAATAGAAAGAAATGTCATTTTTGTCAAAAAAGAATTGTTAAAAAAGGTCTACCATGAAAACTATTAATAATTTATTCAAAAGATTTCATTATAGTCAAAGATCTGAGCATTGATAAAAATTCATCTATACTAATACCTTCTAAATTCTACTTTTTCGCTTCAAGATAAACACTTTCCTCAACTCTTTCTAGTAGATTCAAACTGCCTGGATTTTCAATATTGGTCTGTCCTGCTTTGCAAGCAAAAACCTCTTTAAAACCAATCTTTTTTAATAATTTAGATAAAGATTTTTCATCATACATCCACTGATGATGTCTATAACCTGAAAAAAATAAGGAAATTTTTTGTTTTATTGTTTCTAAAGAGGGAGGCGCTACTAGAATACTTTCCATAAATGCATCTGCATCCTGAGTTTCATTATAAATACTAACCGCAATTTTCAAATCAGGCACAGCAACACGAAAAATTCCACCTTTCTCTAATACTCTCAAAGATTCATTTAAAAAAAAATTAGCTTTTTTTCGAGAAAGATGTTCAAACATATGCGAGGTATAGATACACTCCGCAGACTCGTTTGGTAGTGGTATTTTTTTTGCTACATCTACATAATAAATATTGTTTTTTTTAATCCAATTTATATATTCTATTTGTTCTTTGTTAAGAATTTTCAAATTCTTTGCAATCCAGTATTTAAGTGGTGAGTTAGCCAAAATAATTGAATAAGAATTGTCAAAGTTTAACCATTTTTCAGTTGGAGTTTTTCCACATCCAATATTTATCCTATACTTCATTAACAAAAATCAGGTATTGCCGTTCTTTTACATGGCAAAGGTAATTTGATGTCTTTTTTAACCATAAGAAGATTGCTAAAAACATAATCTTCCAAAATATAACTATATTTTTCAATCCGCAATAAAGAATTAGGCTTAACTCTAAACAGATCAAAATTATATTTTTTTGAAAGTAAAAGAATTTTTTCTATTGTCGCGCCTGCTTTGATCCATGTTTGATTATATTCAATCTGGATATTATCTATACGCCCATTTCTAAGAGACTCTTTTGCACCTAATAAAGCTTTGTACTCAAATCCTTCAATATCCAACTTTAAAAAATTAACACGCTTAATTTTTTTTATTTTTAACAAATTATCTATAGTGATTTGTTGTATTTTTTTTTTTGAATTTAAATAAAAATGTTTTATATTAGAATTTTGTCCGCTTGAAGGGTTTTTACTATCTGAATAAAAAGTAACTTTTTTATTACTTTCTCCGAGAGACCTATTAATTAAATGATAATTTATACTTTTAAGATTTTTCTTCATTAACTTTATTGTTGGAGCATGACATTCTACAGCTAATATGATGCTCTTTTTATTATATTTTTTACTTATTTCATTTGCTTTTAATGAATAATTACCCGTATTTGCTCCTCCATCAATCAAAATAAATGGCTCATCAAATTTTATTCTTTTAATTACATTTTCTAAAACTTTATATTCACCATTATTGTATGGATTTCCTTTGCTCTTCCCACTTAATCGTTCGGCAAAAATTTTTAAATAATAATCAAAAAATTTAAAATATCTTATTAGCTTCATATTTAATGTTTTTTCGAGGCTTTTAAAGTTAATTATTAGAAATATTAACTTTATTATACAGTTGAAATAATTTCAAATAAAATTTTGATCACTACTCGATACTTTGGTTTCTATACATTCGAACTAATATTCTTATCTTGCTCAATTAATTTTTCAAAAGTCCCCTGTTTTATAATTTCACCTTTATCGAACATAAAGATATTATTACATTTTTTTAAGGTACTTAAACGGTGAGCAATTATAATAATAGTTATATTATTACCAAGGTTATTTACCGCATCCATCACTGCTTGTTCAGTAAGATTGTCCAACGCGCTTGTTGCTTCATCTAAAATTAGTACTTTTGGATTATGATATAGTGCCCTTGCAATTCCTATACGTTGGCGCTGTCCACCTGATAATCTTACACCGCGTTCACCAACAGTTGTTTGGTATTTGTTTGGTAATTCATTTGTTACAAATTCATGTAAGTTTGCAATTTTAGCAGCGTGTTCAACTGCTTTTTGATTAATATTTTTTTGGCTAATGCCAAAAGCTATATTAGCAGAAATGGTGTCGTCAATTATATAAATATGCTGCGGTACATAGCCTATGGATCGTTGCCAAGCTCTGCAATTATTATTTGTTATAACTTGACCATCAACTTCTAGTGTACCTTGCTGGGCTTCTAACAGACCAAGAATAATATCTGCTGCAGTAGTTTTGCCACTACCAGTAGTGCCCGCAAATCCAACAGTTGTGTAAGCAGGAATATTGAGATTTATATCCTTTAACGTTGTGTGCGATGCATTGGGGTATTGATAGTGGATGTTATTTAAAGTGATTGCTTTATTAAATGGTAAGACATCTTGACTTTTATCTAGACTAAATAGTTTCAGATTTTTAAACTCATTATACAAAGTATCAATGGATGGACTAAGAAATTTTAATTGAGAAATTGAATAATAAATTTGTTGAATTGCAGGCATCAAACGATAACTAGCAAAAGCATAAAGCACTATGATGGGCAGAGCATTGTCAAAAGTACCAGTTTTATCCATGAGATACAGTATTGCTAAAAGCATACCGCCAAATGCTATAATTTCTAAAATGTAACGAGGCAATGTGCCTATAACTGCTCCAGAGACTTGATGCTTCGCATAAGTTTGCGCAGAATCAGAAAAGTGATTAATATAGGTTTGCTCCAAGCCAATCACTTTGATTTCTTTTGAGGCTCCAAAAGCTTCACTCACTATAGTAAATCGCGATTGATTAGCTTTCAAACGTTCTTTACTTATATGGACAAGAAAACCACGTGTAAATTTGAAGATGATTATATAAATTCCACCTAAAGAAAAAAAAATAATCAACGTAAGTTTAGGATCTATAAAAAACAAGAAAGCTATTAGTATTATTGTAAAAATAATCCTAGCTATTAGTTCCAATGCAAGATTAATAGCATCACTCATATTGTTCGCTTCAGAAAGAATAATCTTTCCAAGGTCTGCACTGTGACGATTTAAAAACCAAATATAAGGTTGTTTTAAGTAACGCTCTAATAAGCTCTTACTAATACTGTATTCTATCATTTTTATAAAATGAATTTGCACGTAACCTGCGATAATCTTAAAAAAAAGAGAAGAAACTAACAAAATAAAAACAATGATGCCGGAGGCAAAAATAAATTGCTGGCGATTTTCAACACCAAACTTGCTTGAAAATTCAAACGTGGTTTTTAAAATAATGTTAGTTTCTATAAGGTCGGTGTTAGACAATAATCCTATAAAGGGCAAGATCGAAGCTATACCTATTGTGTCTACTAATGCCATTGTAAAGAGCATTAATAATAATAAAAAAGCTCGTTTATGCTCATGTGGCGCAAGTATGTAAAGCAGTTTCTTTAGGGTTGTCATTTAAGATTTACGTATAATTCTATTTTGATGAGCAATAGAAACTGCTAATATAAATTTTTTAGTTATTTTATTTCTAATTATATTTTTTATTAAACTTATGAGCATTTTTAATTGTATTTATATATAATTGATAATTTTAAAATTAATAATAAGAAAAATAATACTTTAATTTTTTTTAAAAAACTAACATCAAAATTAAAAAAAAATCTATATTCTTTATTTAATTCATTTATAATTGGATTGGTAAACAAAATTTATCTTGTAAATAAAAATAAAATTTTTTTTCGTCAAGTTACATTTTCAGTTTCAGTTTCTTTATATATTTCTTAACTGTAAGAAAATACTTAATCTAAAAATTTTTTCAGTGCATAAATCAAGCCAATTGAGCTATTAGTACTGGTTAGCTTCATGCGTTACCGCACTTCCACACCCAGCCTATCAACGTCGTAGTCTACGACGGCTCTATAGGAAAA
>Ga0105055_10003376_pt1 | contig 24122 bp, 25 predicted proteins | sample BON03_FD_78090 | JGI IMG/M metagenome (GOLD analysis project Ga0105055, IMG submission 78090) | Freshwater microbial communities from Lake Bonney liftoff mats and glacier meltwater in Antarctica - BON-03 | ecosystem: Environmental > Aquatic > Freshwater > Ice > Glacier meltwater | place: Lake...
GCAAGGCGGCCATTTGGCTATACAAGTGCGGATGGTGTTGGAGCCGCGCGACCAAATCCGCGGCGCTTTCTGGCGAGATGGCGGGAGGGTTCATCCCATCGAACCGTGCCGACCCCAGCGCTATTTGTCTAGCGTAATGTCAGTCAATTCTTCCCCAGCGACTTACCCGCCCATCCCCAACGCATCTTTCGCTTCCCTCTTCCTGTCCTTCAGTATCGCCGCTGACTTCACTTTCAATTACACCCCCGCCGAGACCAACTTCATGCATGCGCGTCCCAAGCATTGCAGGGAGCAGAGGCATCGGTTGTATGGGGGTATCCATGTCTGTTGAATCACCCTGCGACTTTGCCGGAAAGAAGCTCATCGTCTTCGGTTGTGGCTATGTCGGAGGCGAGTTTGCCCGGCAAGCGCAGGGGCGGGGCATCGCGGTCACGGCGCTCACGCGAAATCCTGAGAAAGCAGCGGCATTGCGTGATGAAGGATTGACCGTGGTCGAGGCCGACCTCGCTGGGGAGAATTGGCATCAACAGATGCCATCGCACGCGGACTTCGTGCTCAATGCGGTGAGCTCGGGTGGCGGTGGGATCGACGGTTATCGGCACAGTTATGCGGCTGGTATGCAGTCGATCGCCTCGTGGGCGTGCATCGCCAAGATCGGGACTCTCATTTACACCGGCAGCACCTCCGTTTATCCGCAAGGGGGAGGAGCGAGGGTCGATGAATCCGCTTCCACCGATTCGACTGGTGAACGCGCGGCGGTTTTGTTGGAGACTGAGCAGCTCGTGCAAACCTGCCCGCAAGTGGACCGTTGGTTCATCCTCCGCCTCGCCGGAATCTATGGTCCCGGTCGACACCATGTGCTCGATCAAGTGCGGGCGGGCGGGGTATTGGCGGGCGATGACTCGCATCGGCTCAACCTCGTGCATCGGGATGACATTTGCTCCGCCCTTTGGTCTGTGATCAGCGCTCCTGCGTCGATCGCTAATGAGATATTCAATGTCGTGGACCGTGCGCCCGTGACGAAGGCGGAGCTCGTCGCCTGGCTGGCCGACCGATTGGGTCTGCCGCGGCCCACTTTCGATCCGGCTCGAGCGTCGGCGCGGCGCCAGGTGGTGCCGGATCGGGTGATTCTTAGTGGAAAACTGACCCGGATGCTTGGCTGGCAACCGCGGCTGGTGGACTATCGCGCTGGCTATGAACACCTCCTCGCGACACTCTAGTCTTGCCAGCTCGCAGCGGGCTCGGCCCAATTCTCATTTCAACCTTTTCAACCCCCTCTCAACATGGCTGGCGTAGGCAAACTTCTCAAACAAGCACAGAAAATGCAGCGTGGCGTCGAGGCCCTTCAGGGCGAACTCGAGGCCAAAGAAATCGATGTCACCAGTGGTGGTGGCGCGGTGAAGATCAAAATCAATGGCAACGGAAAGTTCCTGTCGCTGGAGCTCGACCCGGAGTTGCTCAAAGAGGACTCGAAGTTTGTCGCTGACACGATTTTGGGTGCGGTGCAGGAAGCCGCCACCAAGTCGAAGGAGTTTAACGAGGCGGAGATGCAGAAGGTCACCTCTGCCTTTCCCATGCCCGGCTTCATGTAAGCAGGGCGATCGCCCTTCGTTATTATGAAGACCGGCCGATGACGCCCGCATTCGAAAAACTCCAGAAGCTGCTCAAGCAGCTGCCGGGAGTGGGATACCGCTCGGCGGAGCGCATCGCACTGCACTTACTGGTCGAGAAGCCGGCGCGGATGGCAACGCTCGTCGCGGCGATCACGGAGGCTTCGCGAGTGGTTCATCGGTGTGAACGCTGCGGTAATCTGGCGGAGGGTGACCTCTGTCTGCTTTGCGCCGACGATCGACGCGACCACTCGATCGTGTGTGTCGTGGAACACGTGCCGGACCTCGTGGCCTTGGAGCGGAGCGGAGCGTATCGGGGCGTGTATCACGTGTTGCACGGCAAGCTGTCGCCCATCCACGGCGTGAGTCCTGCCGATCTCAATTTCGTGGCGCTGCTCGCCCGAATCGGTGGGGGCCACGTGCAGGAATTGATCCTCGCGCTGTCCAACGATGTCGAGGGCGAGGCCACCTGCCATTATTTGACTGAGCAGTTGCCCGCCGGTCGGGAGATCGCGGTCAGCCGGATCGGCTTCGGGTTGCCCAGCGGAGGCGGAGTGCTTTACGCCGATTCAGTTACCTTGAAGAGCGCCCTCGAGAGTCGCCGTCGTTATTCGTGATTGCGGCGCGCCAATATTTTCGTTTCTAACATCTCCCTCAGACTGCGGGCGTAGTATATCGGTATTATGTGTGCTTCCCAAGCATGAGAGGCGGGTTCGACTCCCGCCGCCCGCACCAGTTTTTGAGCAGCGTTCTCAACGCGATCAGGCCTTCTCGAGGGGCGGCCCTCGTCGACGGCCGCCTGCGGGGGGACGTGATCGATAATCGAAGTCGTTTGTGCGATGTCGGTCGCGTGATGTTCAGGGAAGTTCGCGGCCTCTCTCCAGAAATGTTTGGTGTCCCCATTGTCTAGATCGAGCCTCCGAGTTTACTTTGCGGAATTCCCGCTTGCGACAGTCTCCTCTTGGGGGGCGTCATCGATCAACAACCAGCCTAACGATTCGTCCGGCAATTCGGGGTAGTCAGCCATCCTCTTGGCTTTCTATTCGCAGCACAAATCGACGTTAGCGATCCCTCCGGCTTCAATCACCTTCCGGAGTTTCTCGAACCAGATGGTCTCCGCTTCGATGCTGACGAGCTTCCCGCCGCAGTCTGCCATCCAGAGCGCGGGAAAGCCGGGCCGATCTCTCAGACGATGGACTCGCGATGGAGGATTCGATGCCTAATCTTAGTGGCAGCAAATGGAATCTACGGGAGGGGCGGAATGGGCCCGGTCGTCTTACGGATGACCGCTTGCTGGAACGAACGACGCGCATTCGGCAAATGATGCCAGCCGACGAAGTCGCCAGCCGCAGTTCGAATGCCGGCTTTGGTGGCAGTGGCCATTTCAAGTCCAATCCCACATTGAATGAAATCAAAAGGTCTGCTGAGTCGTTTGATCGTCCGTCATTCAACGAACGTATTTTTGCGTCAGTTCCCCAAGACGTATGGCAAGAGATGGCTCGTGCAGGAATCAGCGGGAAGGATCGTGAAGATCGGGCCGTGTTTTGTGACAGGCTGCTTCGCCAGCGAAAAACCCCGTGGCATCCTAACGGAAAGCGGGTCCGACTTGAGGATGCGGGTTCAATTGGCGTGAGGCGAAACGCGCAAATTCTCCAGCGGGTGTTTGCGGTAGCTTCAGGAGGTCCATTGCATGAGCTCGTATCCGGTGGCCTTGTCAGAAAGGATTCGGGATAGCTGGCGGGAGTGCACTCAACGAGCTATTGGTTCGCGGATACACTGGACTTAAGAACACGGCGGCAAGTTTTGGCTGCACCTTCTAAGTGAATCAGGAACCGACCGAGGAGGCGAAAGGACGGCATGGGAAGGGCGGGACGTGAAATCTCCGGCTGAAGATCGAATAGGGGCCATGCGTTTTGAATGGCCGCGTTTTATCCTAGCCCTGCGCAGATTGCACATTCAGAGGGGTGAAACCTGCGCCCTGTCGAGCCGACTTCGTCGGGGCTAACCGCGACAACGTCGCTCTGCCCGCAGGGCAGACGGATATTTCTCTGAAAAGTAATTTCATGGGTGTGAAATATCCGGGCTCGTGGTGGGGTGCTGGCGGGAAGTCGGTCGATCTTCGGGAAATTCGACAGACCCCCGCGGGATCACGCGTCGACCATCAGGGGCGCGGGATGCTGTTTGCGCCAACGGACGAGGATTCGGTCGTAAATGGCGTCGGGAGAAAGAGCGTAGGCTTCGCGAAGAACGCCGATGCTGCTGCCGTGCTCGACAAACTTGTCGGGCCACCCGATGCGTTCGACGGCGGTTGCACAGTTTTCTTCCTGCAAGGTTTCGATGACTGCGCTGCCAAAGCCGCCGGTGACGACGTGGTCTTCCATCGTGATGATCAACGGCGCGCGCGCGGCGTGCTCGAGGAGCAATGTCCGGTCGAGAGGTTTTGCGAAGCGACCATTCACTACGCCGACGGATAGGCCCTCGTCGGCTTGCAGGCGGGCGGCGAGCGCGAGCGCGAGCGCGACCATCGGGCCGAGAGCCCAGATCATGACTTGATGGCCCTCGCGCAGGACCTCGGCTTGGCCGAGTGGGAGGAGAACGGGTTGCTTCTTGATGGTCACTCCGGTGCCGGCGCCGCGCGGGTAGCGGATGAAGGCAGGACCCGGGTGTTCGATGCTCGTGTGCAACATGTCGACGAGTTCGTCCTCGTCTTTGGGCTGCATGACAACGGCGTTGGGCACGCAGCGAAGGTAGGCGAGGTCAAAGAGACCGTGGTGGGTGGGGCCGTCGTTGGGCGAGAGCCCGGCGCGATCCATGCAAAATGTCACCGACAGATTCTGGAGACAGATATCGTGGATGATCTGATCGTAGGCCCGCTGCAGAAACGTGGAGTAAATGGCAACGACCGGCTTGATGCCCTTGGTTGCGAGGCCCGCTGCGAAGAGAGCGGCGTGTTCTTCCGCAATGCCGACGTCAAAAAACTGCTTCGGCAGCGCCTTCGCGAGGTGGCCCAGCCCGGTGCCGCTCGGCATGCCTCCGGTGATGCCGACGATGGTCGGATCTTTTGAGGCGAAGCGCACGAGGGCTTTGCCGAAGACATCTTGGTAGGCCGGAGCGCTGGGGGCCCCGTCGGATTTGCGGCTCTCGCCCGTTGCCGGATCGTAGGGGCTGGCGCCGTGAAACTTTTCCGGGTGAGCGATGGCAGCCTCGAGTCCCTGGCCCTTCTTCGTGATAACGTGGATCAGGATCGGCGTGTCGCAGTGCTTCGCGAACTCGAGATTTTTTTCCAGTTCCGCCAGATTGTGACCGTCGATTGGCCCGAGATAGCGCAGGCCGAATTTTTCGAAGAGGCTCGATTCGACGAAGAAGTCCTTCGTCTCGCGTTTCCACTTGTTATAAACGCGGTTCATGTCTGGCCCGCCGGGCAGGCTGGTGAAGAACTTCTCCAGATCGTGATGCACCTTGTTGTAGGTTGGGTTGGTGCTCAGGCGATTGAGATACTTGGCCATCGCGCCGACGTTCTTCGCAATCGACCACTCGTTGTCATTGAGAATGACGATGAGTCGCTTGGTGGAGGTGACGATGTTGTTGAGCGCCTCCATGGTGATGCCACAGGTGAAGGCCGCGTCGCCGCAGATCGCGACCACATGTTCGTCGGAACCTCGGAGGTCGCGGGCGGTGGCCATCCCGAGCGCGGCGGAGAGCGCGGTGCCCGCGTGGCCCGCCCCGAAGGCGTCGTGAGGACTCTCGCGGCGGTAGAGGAAACCGCTGGCGCCATCCGTCTGGCGCAACTTGCGGAAGAACTCACCGTTGCGGCCCGTGAGGAGCTTGTGCGTGTAGCCTTGGTGGGCGACGTCGAAAACGAATTGGTCGTCCGGGGTGGTGAACACCCGGTGCAGGGCCAGCGTCAGCTCGACGACGCCAAGGTTGGGTCCCACGTGACCGCCCGTGGCGGAGGTGACAGCGATGATCTCATCGCGGATTTCTTGCGCCAAGATGGGTAGTTTCTCGATCGGCAGGGCTTTAACATCGGCGGGGCTATGAATTTTCGAGAGCAAGCTGAGTTGCGGCGGGAGGGAGGACGAATCGTTCATCAGGGAGTCAGGCGGCCGGGGAAAATCAGGCTTCGCTGGGGGTTTCAAATGAGGTGAAGGAGGCGCCGTCCTTGGATTTCTTTAACTGCTCGATCTTCAATTCGGCGTCTTGGAGGCGCGATTCGCACAGTTTAAGCAATGTGCTGCCTTCCTCGAACTTCTTGAGCAGGTCGGCCAAGGGCACTTCGCCGGTCTCCATCGACTCTACGATGGTCTCGAGTTTGGTGAGGGCATCCTCAAAGGAGGGTTTGGCGTCTTTGGCTTCCACGCGTCTACGATGCAAGGCACTGGGGGTATTTCAACCAATCTTTGGACTCGCGGCGCAGGGAATTTCCCATGCACTGGCGGGATGTCACCTGTGCTTTGGATCGTCGCCGGCCTGATTGTGCTTCGCCTAGTCGGCGAATGGATATTGTCCGCCCTTAATCGGGCTGAAGTGCGTCGCCACGCGGCCAAAGCTCCGCCGGCGGTGGCCGCGATCATGGATAAGGAGACTTATCAGAAATCGGTGGCCTACACGCTGGATCGATCGCGCTTCGGGCAGGTCAACGACCTGTTTGATACGCTCGTGCTCGTGCTGGTGCTTTTTGGCGGGGTGCTGCCGTGGATTTTTGGCCAGGTGGTGGGCTGGGCAAGCCCCGACGCGCAATGGACGCGGACCGTGTTTATTTTGCTCGTGGGGGTGCTGTTGTCGGTGCCGTCGCTGCCGTTTGAGTGGTGGTCGCAGTTTCGCCTCGAGGCCCGGTATGGCTTCAATAAAAGCACCCAAGGATTGTGGATCAGCGACAAACTCAAGGGACTCGCACTGATGCTCCTGCTCGGATTTTCACTCCTGTGGGTGATGCTCTCGCTGGTGGGTTGGGTGGGGCGCACGTGGTGGCTGTGGGGCTTCGGGGTGTTGTTCGGGTTTCAGCTGCTGATGCTGGTGCTTTACCCGAAGCTGATCTTGCCGCTCTTTAACAAACTCACACCGCTGCCCGACGGGGAGCTGCGCGACCGTCTGTTCGCCCTCGGTGAGCGCACCGGTTTCAAGGCACAGGCGATTCAGGTGATGGACGGATCGAAGCGCTCGGGGCACTCCAATGCGTTCTTCACCGGTTTCGGCCGGTTTCGGCGCATTGTCTTGTTCGATACGCTGATGAACCAGTTGAGCGCAGAAGAACTCGAGGCCGTTTTGGCGCATGAGATCGGCCACTACCGCAAGGGGCATATTCCCAAGATGTTGGCGGTCTCGGCGCTGATGCAGTTGGGGGGCTTCGCAGCGATCGCTTGGTTGGCAGAGAGCCCGTGGTTCAATCGCTCCTTTGGTTTTCCGACCGGTGAACTCGCCCCGTCGCTGCTGCTCTTTGGTCTATTGAGCGGGTTGGTGACATTTTGGTTTTCTCCGATCAGTAATTTGTTTTCGCGGAAGCACGAATACGAAGCCGACGCCTTCGCCCATCACGCGATGGGCGGCTCAGCGCCCTTGCTTGGGGCCTTGCGCAAGCTGGCGCAGAAGAATCTTAGCAACTTGACGCCGCACGCTTGGTTCAGTGCGTTCTTTTATTCCCACCCCACGCTGGTCGAGCGCGAAAGGGCGCTGCAAACTTTGAAATGACATGAGACGAGGGCTGGCATGGATCAGTTGCCTGATGCTGGTGGCCACCGCCACCGCTAGTGAGCTGACTGTCGCCACCTACAATGTCGAAAATTACGTGAGCGCGAATCGCCTGACCGCGGCAGGCTATCGGAAAGATTATCCCAAACCCGAGGCCGCCAAAGCGGCGTTGCGCACCGTTCTCCGCGCGATGAATGCGGATGTGGTGGTCTTTCAAGAAATGGGTCCCCGGCGTTACCTCGAAGAGTTGCGGCGCGACTTGCAGACCGCCGGATTGAATTATCCGCACGCCGTGTTGCTCGAGGCGGCCGACGCCGACCGGCATGTCGCCGTGCTCTCGCGCCGTCCATTGGTTCGGGTTGTTGAGCACACGCGACTGACCTTTCGCTATTTTGAAGGTTTAGAGACCGTGAAGCGGGGCTTGCTCGAGGTGGTCATTGCGACCCCGCAGGGCGACATGACGTTGTGGGCGCTTCATCTCAAGAGTCGCTACCAGAAGAGGGAAGACGATCCCGAGTCGGCGAAACGTCGGGCGGGTGAGGCGATGGCAATCCGAGAGTGGTTGCTCGCGCACTCGGAGAACCCGCGCGAATCGGCCTTTTTGATCCTCGGTGATTTCAACGACACGAAGTCGAGTGCAGCGGTGCGCTACCTGACGAGAAAAGGAAAGATGGTTATCTCCCAACTCTTGCCCGCGGTCGACTCCCGCGGGGAAGGGTGGACGTATCATTATCGGCGCGACGACAGCTACTCGCGGGTCGACCACATCTTGGTGTCGCCGGCACTGCAAGGTGCGGTGAAGGGCGGGGCCGTGCGGATCTTCGACTTGCCCGCCGTGCGGGAGGCCAGCGACCACCGACCGGTGATGGTGACGTTGACTTGGCCGGAGTGAGGTAAATCTCGGCGATTGACGGCTTAAAGGACGTTCAACCCCAGACTGATCAGAGACCCGACGAGCGCGCCGAAGAGAAACTGGCGCGTGCGATAGACGCGGTCGCCCTCCGTGGGGAAATTTGCGTAGGCGAGATCGGCGCGACTGAGGTAGCGGCAAAAATTGCTCCATGCGAAAGTCCAACTCGTGAAGAGCATCCCGTAGCGATCGCGGACGTCTTCGATGTTGGGTGGCTTTCGATACTTGATGATGGTGTGCGGTGTGAACTGCTTCTTGGCGGTTTTATTGACCAACTCAAAAGGCACGTCGACCGCGGCGTCGGGGTTCGCCTCGACGGGCAGATCACGCCAATGCCAATCCTTGAAGACGCGAGCGGTGGTCCCCTCGAAGGCCTCGTATTGGCAGAGTTGAAACACATCGGCGGTGTTGAGCGCGCGGCCCCGGCGGTCAAAGACCCCCACGATCGCCTCCAAGGGATCAGAGTAAATCCAACGATTCTGGTCCTTGAGATACGACTCTGTCCACGAGTGCCCATCGTAGATGACTTGGTTGTCCTGAACCGTGCCGCAGTAGACGAATCGGGTGGCGACGCCCGCCCGGTTGGCAAAGAACGTGAAGATCTGCGCGTTTTGCGTGCACCAGCCCTTGCCCGTGCCTGCGCACATCTCGCCAAAAATTTGAAAGGGATTCTTCCAGCGGAAATCATTCTTGGGCACGCCGCTGGCATCGGTCAGTCGCGTGCGTATGAAGTGGATGATTTTGGCCATTCGCTCAAGGTCGCCATCGTAGTCGGTGATCTTCATCTCCTCGCGAATCATGCGGTCTGTTTCCGCTAAAGCCGGCGCGCCGATGTAACGGTAGTCATCGACCCAGCTCGCCACGGCGTGACGCGTGAAGGTGCCCGCGGGAATGTCACTGGAAGTCAAAAACAGATCTTCGGGAAAGTGCATCCCGCGCTGGCGGTAGAATTCCTTAGCGATCGGGGTCAGATCGAAATTGAGGTCCGGACCCAGCCCCGCCGGCAGCGGGCGCAGGGTGTGGCGCTGGCTGAAATCTGGGAGAGTTTCACCAGCTCCACCCATGAAAAATGCCGGATCGAGCGTGATTTCGGGAGCGTCGCCAGGAACAGTCGCGACGACCTTGCCGTCGCGAATGACCTGCCAGTGGCTCGGTCGCCGATTCCAAACGATCTCCGGTCGGAAATGTAGTCCTGAGATTTTCCAACGGCGCAAGGTCGGCCGATCGGTCGGGTAGTTGAGCTGGGCGTAATCCGCCGGGCGGTGATTGGCTTCCCATTCGCGGCGCCAAAATACCCAGAGATTGGCGAGCAGGATCGCGGCGAAGATAGCAAGATGCCAAAACGAGGGATGGGAGGCCAGTTCAGTCATGGTTCAACAGGGGGGCGACGACGACGGATAGGGAGTGGCGGCGCCGCCGGCAGAAGGCAACCCTCGGGTGCCTAGAAATTGCCGAACACAAAATAGGCGGGCTTGGAGGCCCGCCCTTTTTGTATCGCGCTTAGGCGATTATTTCGCCGTGACGGTGACGAGAATAGTCACTTCACCTGCATCGTAACCCTTGAGGAAGAGGCTGCCAGAGCCGGGACGCCCGCCTTGCACATTGACCGAGACGGAAGTTTGACCCGCCGGGACGATGAGCTCGGGCATGATCACGCTTTCGGGGACGTCGGTCGTCACGTCGAGGAGGAGTCCGCCCGCGGGAGCGGGGTTGGCGATCGAGAAAGTGAGCACTTGCAGGTCACCCGTGCGCATCGTGAGGGACGACGGCGAAACCATCAAGTTGCTGGCATCGATCCGGAAGGTGCCGGCGGGAGATTGTCCAGCGCCGCTGGTGAGCATCACTTGATAATTGCGACCCGGGGGAAGTGTGGGGACGAAAAAGCTGATCGACGTGGGCGAATCGTAAACCGTGCGAACGGGTGTGCCTTCGAAATAGATGACATCCTGCGGTGTGAATCCCCGGCCGAGGAGGCTGATGCGAGAACCGACGGGGCCACGGTTGGCCTCCAGGGAGAGAACATAGCGGCTAGCGATCGTGATGCGATTGATTACCGAATACGTTTCGCGCGCCTCAACGCGGCCGTCGTAGGTGGCCTCGTAGTTCACGAGGAAGTAGTAGGCGAGTTCGCTGCGATTGGCAGGCAAGTGATACTCATACTCATAGAGCCCTTGCGCGGAGCCGCTCTTAGCCATCACGTGGTTTTGGCCATCGATGATGATGTGCGGGACCATGCTGCCGGGGTTCACCTGGTTACTCTTGGCGTCCACGCGGAGCGTGATCGTGTAAATCCGGGACGGATTGTCCGGAAGCGACGGCGGTGTCAGGTTCGTGAGGGAAACGGCTTGGCAACCCGCGAGGAAGGCCAGGACGATTAACGACCCGAGACAGGAGAAAATATTCCTCGTGAGAGGGAGGCGGGAGTTTTGCATTGGTTTTCGATTAAAACCGTTCAGTTAGAGGCATCAGTAATGAGTGACGGAGATTTAGCGCAAGCCAAAGCTGCACCAAGCGAACCCTTGGGTTTGTATGTGCATGTGCCCTTTTGTGCCTCCACTTGCGATTTTTGTGCATTTTATCAAGTCAAGCCGACCGCTGACGGAGTGGGTAAGTTCCTCGATGGTTTGAAAACGGAGGCTGATCTGATCACGTGGCAACGGCCCGTGACGACAGTTTTTTTTGGCGGAGGCACTCCCGGCCTGCTCTCGGCGGCCGATTTGCGGCGATTGGGAGACGTGGTGCGTTCGCGTTGTCGGGGTGCACCAGAGGAATGGTCGGTCGAGATGGCGCCGGCGTCAGTCACTGACGAGCGGCTGGCCGCCCTGAAGGACATCGGGGTGACGCGAATCTCGATGGGCGTGCAAAGTTTTCAGCCGTCGTTGTTAGATGGACTTGGGCGGCAACACTCCCGCGAACAGATTTACCGAGCCTACGAACGCGTGCAGCGGGCTGATTTTGCCAGTGTGAACCTCGACCTGATGTTTGCTCTGCCGGGCCAAACTGAGGCGGAGTGGACCGCTGATGTGGCCGAGGCCGTGGGACTGGCTCCGGATCACCTTTCGACCTATTGCCTCACCTTTGAGGAAGACACGGCGCTGTGGATCAAACTTTCCGAGGGACGGGTGAAACTCGATTCCGAGCGTGAAGCCGAACTCTATGAATCTACGTGGGCGCAGCTCGCCGCGGCGGGTTACGAGCAATACGAAGTGGCAAATTTCGCCAAGCCGGGGCACTGCTGCCGCCACAACCAGAATACGTGGCGCATGCACGAATGGGTCGGCCTAGGTCCGTCGGCTGCCTCGCAGCACGATGGCTGGCGCGGTGGCAACGTCGCCGACTTAAACCAGTGGCTCGCGTTGCTCGGCGAGGGGAAACGGGTGACCGAGGATCGTCGGGCGCTTTCCCCAGAGCAACTCGCTGAGGATGCCTTCATCTTTGGCCTGCGCATGAACGAGGGGGTCGATTTCGATCGGTGGAAACAACGTGCCCCCGCGGCGCCGTGGGTAGCGATCAACGAGTGTGCCGACCGTTTGGTCGAGGACGGACTCGCGCATCGAACCGGGACGTATCTGCGACTGACTGACCGCGGTCGTTTGTTGGCGGATTCGGTTGGGCTGGAAATGATGGAAGTCTTCGCAGAGCCTGTTCGCACCTGATGATGAAGCCTGTGAACTTTGTTTGGACTCTGCTGCTAGCAGTCATGCTATTGACTGCGGGTTGCTCCTCGACTCCAGAACCAGCGCGCCCCTCGGCGGTGGCTCGGTTCTTGATCGAGACGGAGGCCGACCGCGGGGCGCTGGTCATCACGCTGCCAGTCAGTGGAGTGAGGGTGCACACGGCACCGAAACCAGTGATCACGGAGTTCGACCTCAAGAGTGTTTCCGAAGCGCGGGTGGATCTCGGGCACTGCGTAGTCTTTCATTTAGCGCCAGCAGCGGCTCGTGATCTCTACCGGCTCACCGCCACGAATATCGGGCGGCGCCTCGTCCTGCTCGTGAATGGCGAGCCGATCGGGGCTCGCGTGATCGACGGTCCTGTGGAAGCCGGTCTGCTCTTTATGTTTGTCGAAGTGCCCGATGCTAACCTCGCCGACTTGGTCGCCGATCTTAACTACACCACGAAGTTGATTCAAAAGGAGACCGCGCGTTGATGAGAGAAATTCGCAGGGTCGCCGCGGTGATTGCGGCAATGCTGGCCGTGACCGCCTCCGCTCAGCGCATCGATATTATCTGGCCGACGCCCCATCCGGCCTTTGACGAAGGGAAGCCGGCGTCGAAGTTCTTGCAGGAGGCAGGCTCAGGCGATCCCGCGTCCGGTGGTTTCGGCGGCGTGCGCAGCGCGGGGCGGCAATTTCACGAGGGCATCGATATTCAGGCGGTGAACCGCAACCGGCGGGGTGAAGCGACTGATCCGGTGATGGCGGCGATGGATGGCGTAGTTCGTTATGTGAACCCATCGTCGGGCGACAGCAGCTACGGCCGCTACATCGTGTTAGAGCATCCGGGCATGGCGCCGGCCGTCTTCTCCTTGTATGCGCATTTGGCGGCGGTCGATTCGCGGATCCGAGCGGGCGACTCGGTGCGTCGGGGGCAGGTGATCGGGACGATGGGCCGGAGCGCCAACTACCGGATTCCGCCAAATCGGGCGCACCTTCACTTCGAAATGGGGCTCCGGATGACGAACGATTTTCAATCGTGGTTTGAATGGAAGAAATTCGGCAGCCCCAACCCACATGGGGTCTACAATGGCATGAATTTGATGGGGTTTGATCCGCTGGATTTTCTCCAAGCTTACCGCGCGCGGAAAGTGGACAACTTCCGCGACTATTTTGGACAGATGAAACCAGTGGTAACCTTGCGCATTGCCACGAAGAAGTCGCCGGATTTTACCGAGCGTTATCCGGCGCTGGTGACACGGCATCTGCCGATGCTGATCGCTGGTTGGGAGATTTCGTTCAACTGGAGCGGACTGCCGTTCCGGTGGACGCCGGTTGACGCGACCGTGGTCCGCGGCATGAGCACCGGGGAGGTCAAGGTGGTCCACTACGATCAGGCGGCCGACGAAGCCGACCAGTCCAAGCAACTCGTGCGAAAGAGCCGCGGTCAATGGGTGCCGGACAACGATCTCGAGACGGTGCTCCAACTGCTGTTTAAGCGTCGGTGACCGGTCGCCGCTTCACGCGTTGCTCTTCATCTGCGCGACCAACCTATCAAATTCAGGGTGCGACTTCAGGTCAGCCATGTCGGGGTCCCGCAGCATCCACGTCACGTCGCTGTAACCCAGCTCGACGGCCCGGTGCAGCGTGCGAATGGCATCGTTGCGGCGTTTGAGGAGGGCGAGGCTGCACGCGAGGTTGTAGTGGGCCGTGGGATTATCGGGGAGGAAACGCACGAGCTTTCGATCCATCCGCAACCCGTCAGTGATTCGGCCATGCTTGGTGTAGAGTCCACCGAGGATCTCAATCACATCGGTGAAATCGGGCGAGCGGCGCAGAACCGACTCGAAAAACTTCATCTCGAAGTCGTGATCCGTTGGCTTAGCCATGGGGGATCAGCCTCGGCGCGGGCAGTTGCCGGAATCGCGAAACGCGTCGCAATGCGCGCTGACCTGTAGTCGCTGAGACATGGGAGTAAGCCCAAGTTTGGAGGAAACCGTGCTGCCATACCATTCCATAAACGGTGCGCTGATCTCGAAGATGCGGTCGCAATCGGTGCAGACCACTTGCGCCACTTGCGTGGTGTTGTTGGTGATCGGCAGGTAGAATTTCTCGCCGGAGCCAATGTCGACTTCGCGGAGAATCGCGCTCTCTGTCATGATCGGAAGGGTGCGGTAGACCGTGGCGCGCGAGACGGAGTCGTCGATTGATCGGGCGTAGTCGAGGAGCTGCTCGGCGGTGAAGTGGTCCTTCTGGCCGAAGGCCGCGTCGAAAATCGCTAGGCGTTGGTTGGTCACGCGAAGCCCCTTCTCGGTCAGGTAGTGGCGGAATTTTTCACGGGAGGCGGCGATGCTCACGGTCAAACTGTTTGAACGATGCCCGAAACTGTCAACCAGTTCGTCATAAGTCGTGGTGAACCAGCCACTGGCGAGGCCGAATGGCGGCAATTGGCGGCGTTCGTCGGTTCAGGTTTGCCATGGAGGCGGAGGAGCGGCGTCATTCGGCGCAATGATCGTAGGCGTGCATCCTATTGCCGGATTCGACAAGCTTCTGCACTACCGGGTGCCGGAGAGCCTGCGGGCGACGGTGCACCTAGGGTCGCTGGTGCGGATTCCGGTCGTGAACAAACTGCTGCTGGGCGTCGTCGGGGAAATCGGTGCGCCCAAGGATTTTCCGCTCGATCGTCTCAAGAGCCTCGCGCATGTGGTGCACCCGTTTCCGGCGCTGACGCCTGATTTGCTGAAACTGGCCAAGTGGATGGCCGTCTACTATGCGGCGTCGCTCGACGGGATCATTGAAACGATGATCCCGGCAGCGGTGCGCAGCGGTGCCGGGATCAAGGAAGAGAAGTTAATCAGTGTCGCGCAGAAGCTCGGCGCGGACGAGTTGGTAGCCTTGGAGAAGAAGGCGCCGCAGCAGGCGCGCCTTTATCGGTTTCTCGCGCAACAATACCGCCCGCAGGGGAAGGGGCTCGTGAGTAAACGGCTCGGGCAGATGACGGCGGTCGCCAATGCGTTGATCAAGCGCGGCGTGCTAAAGGAGGAGGTCCAACGGGTCGTTCGCGAGGCTTATCAAGACGACTGGTCCAAGGGCGAAATGGTCGCGGCCCAACCGCCGCAGTTGAACGACGAGCAGTTAGTGGCGGTCAAGGCGATCGAGACGGAGGTCGCGAAGTCGCGCTTCGGGGTGAATCTGCTCCACGGCATCACCGGCTCGGGCAAGACCGAAGTTTACCTGCACGCGATCGACGCGGTGTTGAAGATGGGCGGAGGCGTGATGTTTCTCGTGCCGGAAGTCGCCTTGACGCCGCAAACGGTGGCGCGGTTGCGCTCCCGTTTGGAAGCGATCGCGCCGGATCACAAGTGCGTCGTGTGGCACAGCCATCTGAGCGAGGGCGAACGACTCGACGGTTGGCTGGCGCTGGCCGCGGGCGAGGCGCGAGTCGTGGTCGGGGCGCGCTCGGCGGTGTTCGCTCCGGTGCAGAATTTGAAGCTCATCGTCGTCGATGAGGAACACGAGCCGGCCTACAAGCAGGATGAGACGCCGCGTTACCACGGTCGCGATGTGGCCGTCTACCGCGCGAAGCTCAATCACGCGCACTGTCTACTCGGTTCGGCTACGCCGTCGCTGGAGAGTTTCGCGAACACGCAGTCCGGCAAGTATGGATTGCTCGAGCTCAAGCAGCGGGTCGACTCGCGGAAGTTGCCGCACATCGACGTGGTCGATATGCGGATCGAGATCATGCGCTCGCGGGGAATGACGACGCTCTCACAACGGTTGGCGCAGGCGATGCAGGACCGCTTCGAGAAGCGGGAGCAAACGATCTTGTTCATCAATCGACGCGGCTACTCGTCCTCCATGCTCTGCACGGATTGCGGTCACGTGGAGGAATGTGAGCATTGTAGCATCACGATGAAGTATCATCGCACCGACGAGATGCTGCGGTGCCATTTGTGCGGCGCGGAGCGGTCGGCGCCTGTCGCTTGCCCCAAGTGCCGCTCGCCCAAAATTCGCTGGCGCGGCCTTGGCACGCAGCGGGTGGAGGAGGCCGTCCGCCGCGTGGTGCCGCGGGCGCGTATTGAGCGAATGGACACCGATACGATGGGGAAAAAGAATCGCTTTCGGGAGATCCTCGGTGAGTTCCGCGCGGGCAAGATCGATATTTTGGTCGGCACGCAGATGATCGGTAAAGGACTCGATTTCCCGAACGTCACCTTGGTGGGGTTGATCGACGCCGACATCTCGATGCACATTCCGGATTTTCGGGCGAATGAGCGAACGTTTCAGCTGCTGGTGCAGGTCGCCGGCCGGGCCGGACGCGGCGATCAAGCGGGCGAAGTCGTGGTGCAAACCTTCACCCCTCAGGCCGATCCGATCCAGTTCTCGCGTCACGCTGACTACGCGGGTTTCAGCACGGCGGAGCTCAAGCTGCGCAAAGATTTTCGTTACCCTCCTTACCGACATCTGATCCACCATCTCTTTCGCGGACCGAACGCTGAAAAACTCAAGTTCTTCGCGGAGCAGTGGGCGAAACTCGTCGAAAAAGAGTTGGGCGACCGCGTGGAATTGCGCGGTCCGTCGCCGTCGCCGATTGAGAAAATCAAGGACGCCTACCGTTGGCAGCTCTGGTATTTCACCGGCAACGTGACGAAGGTGATACCGATCATCTCGAAACTACGCGCCGAATTTGCGTGGCCCGACGATGTCATTCAGGTGCTCGACGTCGACCCGGTCAGCTTGAGTTGATCGGACCGACGTGAGACCAATCGCCCAGAGGATTTACCGTCATGGCGACTTACCAGCTAGGGGCGGACCGTCGGGCCGCCCGCGAGTAGCCCACGGCGCGCCCAGCGGTCACGCCCTACCCAATGATCGCGCTTGGATAGGGTAAAACATTTGGGAGATTAGTCTGATACCAACCGCTCTGGAGAATTGGACTTTGGGTAGGGCGCGACCGCTGGGCGCGCCGATCACTCATTCGCGGGCGGCCCGGCGGTCCGCCCCTACCCCCGGCTTGCCGGGGCGCCTGGTCGCCGAAGCCTCGGCGCAGGCGGGCCAAAGTCCAAAACAAAAGAGACGTTGGTCTGAGGCTCTCCCGCGGTCGGCGACGGGACGCTCAGGGTGTGCCTGCTTGCCAGCGCGTGGCGTAGATGCCGGTCCCATATTTGTGCCGATCAATCGGATCGAGTCGGGGCTTCTGATAGTAGACCGAGAGGATCTCGCCCGGGGAGGTTTCGATGGAGGCGGGGTAGCCGAGATCGTAGTTTGGATGGGCGTCCCACAGGACGATTTCATCGACGAGATCCCACGAGGTCCCATCGAGGCTGAGGCAGGCGCGTTCGCCAAAGGGGGCGCGGCGGTAGCCGTAGGTGCAGAGCGTGCGGCCATCTTGCAGGACGAGGAGGTGCGGCGGGAAACCGAGCATCGCCGTGCGTTCGAGGGGAGACCAGGTCAGGCCATTGTCATCAGACCACGTTTGCCAAAGCTGCAAGTCGTCTCGCGTGTCGTCGTAGACCTTCCCATCCGTGCGAATCATCACGACGATGCGGCCCGAGGGAAGTTGAGTGAGGTGCGGCTCGCTGAAAGTATGCGTGTCGGCATGGGGAGCGTGGAACTCCGCCAATTTTTCCCATGGTTTGGTCGGGTCGGTCGTGCGGTAAATTTCGCAATAGTCGAGGGTCCGACGGTAGGTGGCGATCATCAGAGAGCCGTCTTGCAAGGCCACGCCGCCATGGACGCTATCCTGACCCGCGAGCGGTGCCGACCAAGTGTGACCGTGATCTTCGGAGATGATAGTCTGTGCCCCCTCGAGGTGCTTGGCGTTGAGGTAAGCCGGTTCGTTAACCTGCTTGATCCAGGCGTCGATCGTCGGCTGCGGATACGAACCGGGCGCTAAGCGGGTGTAACCCTCGGTGACCCAGAATTCGGACCAGATGTGCATGACGATACGTCCATCGGGCAGGACGGTCATGCCGTTTTCGCGATCATCGAGCGGCGTGTTGTAAGCCACGACGGGCTCCGTCCAAGTGACTCCGTTGTCTGAGGAACGCATCGTGACGATGGTGCCGGAAGGGTAAAGGTGCTCGCGGGTGCGACAGAAGGAGAGCAGCAGGTCTCCGTTGGCGGCACGCACGAGGGCGGGCCAAGCCGAATAATACTCGTCGTCCTGATAGATCGTCTGGTGTGACAGGACTCGGGATGGGGTTTTCATGGAAAATTAGAGGCCGCGCGTGCTCCAACGGGTCGAGTGGATCCCGACCTTGTGCTTGTGCTCGTTGGTCGGATCATAGCGCGGCTTTTGATAATAGACGGTCAGGATTTCACCGGGGCTGGTCTCGATCGAAGCTGGGTAGCCGAGATCGGGCGTTTCGTTGTCATCTCGAATGATGATTTCCTTGGCGGGATCCCACGTGATGCCGTCGTCGCTGATCATGCCGCGTTCACCGAAAGGGGCCTGCCGACGGCCGTAGGTGCACAGGAGCCGGCCGTCGTGCAGGACGGTGAGGTGCGGCGGAAATCCGAGCATCGGCGTGCGTTCGGGGACAGACCAAGTCTGGCCGTGATCATCGGAGTAGGTTTGCCAAAGGTGCAGGTCATCCCGGCGGTCGTCATACTGTCGGGCGGTGCAGCGAATCATCACGACGATGCGCCCGGACGGGAGTTGAGCGACATGCGGCTCGCCGAAGCGATGCGTCTTAATTTCGGGGCAGCGAATGACGGCGCGTTTTGTCCAAGGCTGCGTGGGATCGGGCGTCGTATGCACGCTGATGCTGCACCAATCGCTGCGATAGGCGGCGATCAAGAGGCTGCCGTTGCTCAGGGCAATGCCGCCGTGCACGCTGTCAGGACCGCGAGTGGGTTCGGACCACGTCTCGCCGTGGTCGTCGGAGATAACCGTCCAGCCGCCGTGTTCGTGACCTGCGTTGAGGTAAGCGGGGTTGGCGACGTGCTTCATCCACCCCTCGACGATTTCGGGAGCGTAGGACTCGTAGGGCAGCGAGTTGTAGGCGGTCGAAATCCAGAACGTGGACCACACGTGCATCACGATGCGACCATCGGGGGCGACCGTGAGACCGCAGTCGCGGTTGTCGATCGTGGTGTTAAACGCGATCTTGGGCTCTGACCACGTTTCGCCATGGTCGGTCGAGCGCATGGTGACCACGCAACCGTCGGGCGCGATGTGCTCCTGCGTGCGGCAGAAAGAGAGCAACAGATCGCCGTTGGCGGCGCGCACTAGGGCGGGCCAAGCGCAGTAATACTCCGAATGCTGAAAGATCACGCGATGCGTGAGCGAGGGCGGGGTAAGAGCCATTGGGCCGGGACCGTAGGCGATCTGAAGTCCGAGTCGAGACTGACGTTGTGCCAAGGTCATTTTTCCTGAGAAGAGGGATTCCGACTCGTCGGAAACGGAGCTGGGGCCATGGTTCAACCAGTTGATTTCGGAGGACGCGGAAGGGGGCCCATGCGATGGCGGCGTCCGCGCAAATGCGGGTTTTCGATTTCGGCGCTTCCCCCCAGCGTCGCGGCCATGCAGACTGCGCGAGTCTTATGGTGATTTATTTCATGGGGATCGGCGGAACTGCGATGGGCAACGCCGCCTTGCTGGCGCGCGCGGCGGGCCACGAGGTGATCGGGAGCGATCTGGGCGTTTATCCGCCGATGAGCACGGTGTTGGCCGACGCGGGCATTACCTTCTACGAAGGCTATGATGCGGCGAGGTTGGAGGAACTGGCGCCGGACTTAGTGGTAATTGGCAACGCGATGTCGCGGGGACATGTCGAGGTCGAGTGGCTGTTAGATACCCGCGCCCTCCCGTTTGTGTCGTTGCCGGAGTTGCTGGCGTCGCAGGTCTTGAAGGGGCGCCGAACAATCGTGCTGGCGGGCACTCATGGCAAAACCACGACGACGGCGTTGACGGCGTATCTGTTGCGGGCGCACGGCCGCGATCCGGGGTATTTGATCGGCGGCGTGCCAATCGATCCACCGACGGGCAACCATCTCGGTAATCGTGCGGATCCGTTCGTGATCGAAGGCGACGAATACGACAGCGCGTTCTTCGACAAGCGCAGTAAGTTCATTCACTATGCGCCTCACGTGGCGGTGTTGAACAATCTCGAATTCGACCACGCCGACATATTTCGCGATCTGGCGGACGTGCAACGGACATTCCGGCACCTCACGCGGATCGTGCCCCGCCGCGGCTGGATCGTGCTCAACGGCGACGACTCGAACTTGCTCGCACTCGGTGAGATGCCGTGGACGCGGGTCATCCGGGTCGGCACCGGCGAGCACAATGATGTGCGGATCACCGGTTTCACCGAATCGGCCTCCGGCGCGGCGTTCTCGATCGGGTGGCGCGGGCAGCCCTGGCATCATGTGAAGTGGGCGCAACCCGGTCTGTTCAACGCGCGCAACGCCACGATGGCCGCAACCGCGGCACAGTTGGCCCTCCTGCCGGACGACCAGAATGGAATCGATGGGCTCGCCTCCTGTGTGACCGGCCCCAACGGCCCCTCTGCGCTTAAGCTCGACGCTTTGACGACGTTTCGCGGCGTCAAGCGGCGTCAGGAAATGCACATCGATACGCCGTCGCTCAAGGTGATCGAAGATTTCGGGCACCATCCGACGGCGCTCGCCGAAACCTTACAGTCGTTTCGAGCCCGTTATCCGCAGCATGTGATTCACGCGGCGTTTGAACCACGCAGCAACACGTCGCGAACTCGCGTGATGCAGGCGGCGTTTATGCGCGCCCTCGCGCTGGCGGATGAGGTTTACGTCGGAGCGGTGGCGCGGGCGGAAACGCTCAAGGAGGATGAGCGATTCGACACCGAGGGTTTGATCGATTTCCTCTCCGCGCAGGGATTGCGGGGGCAGACGGCGCCGACCAACGCGGCCCTGCTCGCCCTGCTGCAACACGACACGCTCGCCGACCCCGCGCGGCCCCGGCTTGTGGTGTTCTTCACCAATGGTTCCTTCGACGGAATCATCGGCCGCTATGTCGTCGCCGCGAAAGGTTAAGCCGATGGCGCGGCTCCTAAGGTGGAGCGGCTCGACCTCAAGACGCTGGCGGGAACAACGCGTGCGACCCCCTCAAATGGCTACGCCTAGAATTAAAATACTCTAGCGAGTTTTGGGCGGAAGGTCGCTGGCCGATTGCTCAGGCATCGCCATCTGCAGTTCGTTTTGACGCGCTTGAAGCTGGTCGCGCTCGGCAAGATGCGCCGCTATCTTAGCCCGCACGTCGGCAATCTTTGACTTGAGGTTCACGCGTTCGGCCTCCGTCATTGGTCGGGTGAAGTGATCCTCTTGGATCTCAATGAGATTTTCGTAGCGCGTGGTCTGATCCTTGAGCCGCTCGATCTTCAGTTTGTAACTCAACACGAGCATGCTGCGGACGGTGTGACCGGTGATGTGTCGGAAGACGGCTTCACGGAGTTTGTCGGCCGAGAGTCCGGGGCTCACGGTCATGACGGCGAAGCGAAACTCTTGGCGCGCATCTTTAATCTCCTCGAGCACGCCGAGACTGAAGTCGCGATCGACGTCGTGGAGCCCTCGGTCGAACGCTCCGTCGCTGGTGGCGGTGATGATGGTGTCGAGATTGGCCGCTGGGGGTTGGCAACCGGCCACGACCATCGCGAGGGCCGCGATCATAATCAACCAGTGTGATCGCGAACGAAACGGGGCCAAAGTCATGATCGGAAACGGGTGAAAACAAAAAACCGCGGCCTCGGCCGCGGTTTGCCTGCAAAAAATAGACTTACTTTTTCTTGGTCAGCTTAGCGTCGCGAACCTTGCGGCGCTTCATGTAGGCAATGCGGCGCTTCTTCTTAATGTGTTTGTTGTATTGTTGGCTCATAGTTTGAAAGAGGTTGGGACGAAGAAGCAACGGGGTTGCGTCGATAGAGTCAAGTGTCGGCCGGAGCGACTGGAGGCGCGCTTTCCGCGGGGCCCTTGGTCTGGGCCGACTCATCCGGGCCAAGCCAGGAATCGAGGTGGGCGACTTGGGCGGGGGTTGGTTTAGCCACGATTTTGAGTTTCCACGTGTCCGTGGGCGCAGTCCCAAGGACGATTGGCAGGGTGATCAACTGCTCTCGTCGAGCGACGAGGAGGTCGACTTTGGTTCCGGGCGGGTAGGGGCGCAAGTCGCGGTCGAGGTCGTTGCCGAGGCGAAAGCCGTTGAGCGCGAGGAGCTCGTCGTCGACGTAGACTCCGGCGGCGTAGGCGGGGGTGCCGGTGCGCACGGCGGAGACGATCACGCGCCCGTTGATGGTTTTCACGTCGGCCCCCAGCCAACCACCGACAGGATCGGGCGGTTCGAGTCCGTTGGGCAGCAACTTATCCTCGGGCTCCTTAGGCTCTTCGAAACTGAGACCATACCAGTCGAGCAGCGGTTGATAGTCCAGTTGACTGGGGTTCTGCACCACGCGTTGGAACCAAGGCGCGAGATCGACCCCGGCGACTTCGCTGGTGAGGGTAATAAATTCCTGTTCAGTGTAACCCCGGTCCCCGCTGAAGCGCGTGTAGGCTGCGCGCATCACGTCGTCGAGTGACTTGGCGTCGGCCGACTGGCGGCGAATTTCGACGTCGAGAAGCAATGCAACCACGGCCCCACCTCCGTAGTAACTTAGGCGGGTGTTGACTGAATTTTCGTCGGGACGGTAGGCCTTGATCCAAGCGTCGAACGACGAGTCGCTCATCGATTGCACGAGACGGCCGGGCGTCTTCTCGACCGCGGCGATCGAACCGCTCACACTGCCGAGGTAGCTCTCGCGAGTAGAAAATCCTCCTCGGCGCAGCAGGAGATGTTGGTAGTAGCTCGTGATACCTTCGACGACCCAGAGCGACTTGGTGTAAGTCTCATGCTCGTAGGGGAAGGGGCCGAGCTCCACGGGCCGGAGGCGCTTGCCGTTCCACGTGTGAAAATACTCGTGGCTGACGAGCGAGAGCCAAGAGGAGAGTCCACTGCGGGTGAGGGACAGCTCGCGGCTGGCCATCATCACGAAGGACTGCTTGTGCTCGAGTCCGCCGCGCTGCCCCATGAGGAGGTTGAAAACGTAGTAGGGTTGGTCAAGCGGCAGTTCGGTCCAGAAATCGACCTGGGTTTGGGCGATCTGGGCAAAATTTCGCGCCGCCCGCGCGTTGTTCCAAATGCCGGCGCCACCGATCGTGACGAGGAAATGGGGGACTCCGTTGATCGCGAAGCTGTCCACCTGCGGCGAACCCGCGAGCAAGGGGCTGTCGATCAGCGTATCGAAATCCGGCGCGGAAAACGTGTGCGGGTGGTCGGTGGGAGCCAAGGGCGTGTAGACCCCTTGCCAACCGTCGCGCAGCTCGACCCGAACGGTGTAAGGGCGTTGAAAGTGGTTTGCCACCGTGAGGTAGGTGGACGCGGCGTTGATCATCGCGAAGTCGCCCTCGATGATGTTGGAGCGCACGTTGAGATCCCACCCGTAGAGACGGTAGGTGACGCGCACGCGATTTTGCCCGGCCGACTCGATTTGCCAGCGGTTCTTCGTGGTCTTCTCCATGGCGAGCGGGCGGCCGTCGACGGTCGCCGCCGAGATCCGATCGATATTGCCCGAGTATTCCCGCACTAAATACGAACCCGGTGTCCACACCGGCATGAAAATCTCGAGGTGATCGGTGTCATCGGTTGGGAGGTCAGCCTCAACTTCGACGTAATGTTGCACAGCTTCGGGGAACCGCAGCGTGTAGTGGACCGGGGCCAGCGTGCCGGCCCACCCGAGAGAGAGTGTGGCGAGGAATAGGCTGGCGAGGAGCAGAAAGCGAAGGGACATGACGCAACGATTGGGAACGGGTTGTGACGGCGACGGCGAGGAAAAGTCGCGGTGAAATCTAGTCGACCCCGTGGGCGACTCCATCGGTGATCACGCCCTCCACCCGCTTCCACCGATAGATCAGCGGCCGCTTGGTGCGAGTGAGTTCTTTGGCGAATGCCTTGTTGTTCCGCTTGGACAGGGTGACGAACTCGAGGCCGGTAGCGTCGCAATTGAGGAAGCGCACGTAGGGTTTGAAGTCATGGGTGCGGCCCAGAATGCGCGCGAGCCCGGCGTCGGTGCTCAGCGGGCGTCGGTCGAGCGCGAGGAAACTATAGGGGAGGCTGCGAAGGTCGATGCCCGCTCGCTGGCCGAATTTCACCCAATCGGGGTTGGCAAAAATCTCCGCCGGGGGTGGCGCGAAAAAGTGGCACCAATCCCGCTCGTTGCCCTCGGCGAGAACGGGACACGACTGCTGGTGA
>Ga0105055_10003378_pt1 | contig 24105 bp, 13 predicted proteins | sample BON03_FD_78090 | JGI IMG/M metagenome (GOLD analysis project Ga0105055, IMG submission 78090) | Freshwater microbial communities from Lake Bonney liftoff mats and glacier meltwater in Antarctica - BON-03 | ecosystem: Environmental > Aquatic > Freshwater > Ice > Glacier meltwater | place: Lake...
GCAGTCAAAAATTCTCTCTACAATAATCGGCAAGGTCGACGAAATTCAATTTGCCAATATTTTGAGAGAATTTGGAATTCGAATTGTGGTGGCTGAAAAGAATGTCGGACGTCCGAAGTATTCTTTCAACGCAGCACAACGTCAGCTGCTTCCTGTGGCGTATAGACCCCCCACTACTACCATACAAGATTTCTTCACTTCTGTCAAAGCAAGAGATTCTTAATTGCAGATTTAATATTATTTTGACTGTTCAATATGTTTTAATCAAATAATTAAAATCTATATCTCTCAAGAAAACAACCAAATGTTGAACTAAATATAGTATCAATGAACTATATGCACTCTCTGGAATATCCTGACATTCACTTGGAGCTCTTCATGAAAATGTATTTGAAATGAGAGACTTTTTAATACTCGGTTGATACACCCGTTGGTACTGGAGTTGTTACTAAATCCTTCATCTAATGGAAGGGCTGACTCCTTCAGCGGAAGCATTTGTTCCTCGTTCGTACCAAGCATACAATGAACAGGAAGAAGAACATCCTGTAGAATATGAAACACTTAATGAGAGACTCATATCCAGGTCATGTGATCCGTTACCTCAGGGAAGGAGCCTAGGTGAATCCCAACTGCCGGTTGAGCTACGAGCGCACTTCGCCGACAATCTCCGACATACATTGGCGCATCTGAAACCATCGGACCCTCGCAACAAAGAAGTTCCAAAGGTAGGTGTTGCATCTTGGTTTCTGTTTGTCGTATTTAACCGTTTTTTGAAGCCATTCTACTGCGTGAACCCTTTGGACAATGAGAGCAAGAAACGAGGCGCGGCAGGGTCTTGTGGATATCCTACATCTCTGTTTAAGGTAGTGAGTCGAAATGATGGTTTGGTGTATGCGTTACGACGAGTGGATAACGTCCGCGGAGGCATTGCATTGAACGAACAGTGTCAAGCAGGACTTCAACTATGGAGACGAGTTCTTCATGCTAATGTAGTTCCTTTACGGCAAGCTTTTATTCACCAACGGGCAGTTTTTCTTGTTCATGATTTTTGGCCTGGTGCCAAAAGTATCTTGGATATAATTGAAGCACGTGGCACGGGGAACATTTTCCCTGAAAAAATATTGTGGTCTTTGTTCACTCAGATGCTTACAGGTAAGTATATTTTCGAAACTAATTCTATTTTATTAAAAAGCTGCAAGGCCTACGAGCGGTACATGACATGAAGGTTTCATTCCATGGGGGATTGAGTCCGAGCAGCATTCTTATAACCAAAAGTAGAGCTCGTCTCGCAGGAGCAGGTATCGTGGAGGTATTGGAAGGTCCTAGCAAAAACCGTATCGAAGATTCAATAAGGGAGGATATCACGGCTTTGGCAAAGACGATGTTGGTGGTCTGTTGTATGAATGCTCAAGCCCTTTCAAACCCTCAAGCCTCATTGGATTTTGTACGATCGAGGTATTCCATGGATATACTCAAGCTGGTGACGTTACCACTGCAACGGCCTTGCGATGTCTACAATCTTCTTGCCCTTTGCTCACATGGGTTACTCGCTGAAGTCAATGATCTTTACAGCCACGTTGATTCATTGGAGGAGAACTTGTGCCGACAGATTGAGACATCAAGAATAAATCGTCTTATGATAAAAATGAATCTCGTCAATGAGCGACCTGAATATGGGAAATCAGAGGCGAGTGCGTGGGCTGAAACAGGAGATAGATACATTTTGAAACTTTTTCGAAATTATGTATTTCATCAAACGGATGAACAAGGACAACCCTGGTTGGATGTGGGTCACATTATGACCAGTTTAAACAAACTTGACCTCGCAACTGATGAGAAGATATTGCTTACCAGCACTAGATCAATCCTAGTCGTAACCTTTGCTGATGTCAGAAAATGCCTCGATGATGCGTTTCAAGAGCTGATGGACGGACATAGATCCGTTCAATTCTACGACATGAAACAGGCAAATCCGAATCAAACTAGGCCTCCAGAGCACTTACTATCTCAAGGTTTTCAAAATAATCCTTATTCTGCACAAGTGGGATATCATCAACCTTCACAGGACGCGTTCTATCCTCCATATCAACAACATGGTGCATATTAAACTAGAAATGCACTCGAGAATTCTTAAATTACATAAATCGTATCTTATGTTCTACATTATTCAAAATCGGATTTTCATTTTTTTAAATTACTTTCAATAGTTGAAACAAGTTCAGGTGTCACTGGTTCAAATTTAGGAGGACATGTTGAATTTGGATCATTTGAAGATTTTAGTTCCACTTCATAGTTGCCTTTTGGGTTCAATGTAGCTTGGACGAAGTTTTGTTGCATCATCTCTTCAACTTCGCTGATATCCTTAAATAGCCCTCGAAGAATCTCATCATCTTGCACCAATCTATTAGCTTCGAAATGAGAACGTATCTCCTTGTGAGCTGAATTCAAGGCGATCTCATCTTTCCGAAACAAACTTCTCGATGCTTTTAGTAGGCGTCTATAGCCAACACTCGCCATTTATTCAACTGAGTGGGGGGGGCTAATCGTTTCTGAGATTTGACGAGTTGAAGTGAAATTCATTGATAGAAGATGAAAATGAAGAGCGACAGAAAGTTAAAGTGCACTACGTGGGTTGATAAAATACAGGGTAGAAACACCTCAATGATATCAGAGACAACAAAAAAGAATTTATAGAACAATACCAGCAAAAGGTATTCATGAATCAACTTGTGACTTGCGTTTGAAAAGTATGTTGCAACCTGGAAGCGAAAAGGTCACTATAAATGAAAGAAACCTCGATGACAATATCATTTGGCGATATCTGGACTACCCAAGTGAAGTGGGCCGAGTACGTGAATGCTACAAATCAAAATATCCGTTTTTGACACAACACTTCTGGACTTAATTGGTAAAATAAAAGAGTTCCAGGCCCAAAATAATATGAAGCAGCAAAAGAATGTGTTGAAAGTACAGAACAGCAGTGCGAACAAAACGCGGTTCTGAAATTGTTGAAATGATCATCAAATCATACGTGTATCGAAGGACTGGTTGCATCGTAGTTATGCGAAATACGAATTAATAAAAAATGAAATGGGCTACAGGCCATGGAGCTGCCTTTTTTCCTCCTGATCATTTTACTTTTAAAATGAAATGTTGGGTTCACTATGTCATTTACACTTCGATTTTACTCACCAGTATTTCACGAGCGGTTGAAGACGGAGAAAAATGAATTCTACAAGTATCAAAATCAATATGAAATTGATCGCGAAACAAGTGTGAAGACACATCAGGATTTATTTCCTCGGTCTCTGCGAAAGCTCCTCTACCGTGAATAACTCCGCGGGGATCAAGTGATATAATCTGAGAAATACTCTCACGCATGGATTCCGCCTCATCTACATCAAACCATTTTGAACGTTTCTCTTTGCAGATAAACTCAATTTTAGCTAAAGCTTCGTCAGTGAATTTCACAGGTACTGAATCAAATTTAGGATTGGTTACCCATTCCGGAGTCCTCACTGCACTCGTTATATTAGAATCTTGGGAGTAATCTGGATTATCCACATGTGAAACATATGGTTTCACATCTATTATAGGAGTACCATCTATTAAATCGATGCCAGATACATGTATTAACCCTTTGTTTAAATCCACTTTCGTAATCTTGGCGAGTGAAAGTCCTACGGGATTCGGTCGGTGAGGTGTTCTAGTAGAAAATAGTCCAACTTTTTTACCACCTGCTTGAGGAGGTTTCACAAAGGAAGGAAATACCTTTTTGTGCTTCACTGGCTCGTCGTCGGTTTTGGCAAATTTATGCATATTTGTATTTTCGTGAAAAATGAATACAATCCATATATGACTAAACTGATCCAGCCCAGTTAATGAAGGCATACCAACTACAGAAGAATCTAGTTTAATTATTCCTCGGCTCCAACTAGCTAACGAACCTTGTCTAGGAGTCCCAAATCGAGTTTTGAAACAGGTAGAAATTGTACCAATAGGAAGCATACTCGTAGACCCTTGAGACTCATGAACAAGTTTTGCACGTAATGCTTTCTCTGCCCGTGTTCTTCCAACCGACTCATACTCCAATTTTTTCTTGAGCATCCTAATTTGATCCTGTAGTTGCTCTAGCTCGTCAAGAGGATCCAAAGGTTCTTCCATTTTAAAAAAAGGCCAGCGAAGGAGATTAATTCTTCTTTCTCTATCTCTTGGAGATTCAAAAACAATCTTTCGCTTCAAACCAACACTCAGATTTCCTTTTATCAACTTGTGAAAAGGTCTTGGCATCCACTGGTTCATAAATTAAAGGAAAGGTCGGAATGATCATCCATTCAACATGGAAATCAACTTAACGTGGGCAATGAATTTCAGTGCTTCTTGCGGCGATGTCCGTGAAGAATTCATTGACAATTCCAAAGGTAAGATCCCTTTTGTGCATCCAATCTTCTTGCCCGCCTGTGTGGAAGTCTCTGGAGCATTCAAATCGATATTTCAAACTGAGTTTTCCAAAAAACAACTCTTGAAGCATACTTTTGTGCATCATAGATGCGATATTGTGTTTCATAAACATCTGCGTGTCGGTGACAATGTCCGTACTACAATATCTCTTGACACATTTGAGCCATCAAACCGAGGAACGAAAACAAGCACCTCGTTCCTACACACAGATCTATCTTCTGGGGAAGTGATAGCAGTGGGACGATTCGATGGAGTCTTGCTCGGACTTAACGCTATTACCAAAGAAAAATCACCGACGATTCTCAAGGTATTTCGCGTTTCAGCAACTCATGAAATCAATATCCCTCCTGAAAGTGCACACCTTTGGGATGCTTGTATCCGAAACCCTCGCCGAACACGATCACTCGCTGCGGACATCAATGTTCATACTAATCTGCAACTGGCATTGGAAGCCAGTCTTCCCTCTAGAACGTTGAATGGACTTCATTTGCTTGCACTTGTTGTTTCAAAACTGATGAATCAGGAAAGAAAGCCTCAAAATATTCAAAGAATATCATGCACATTTGCTGCACCTGTATATCTCGCTTATACCCTTCAAGTTCTTATATTGGAGTGCCAGGATGAGGAGAAACATACAATTCATTTCCAAGTGAAAGACAAAGCTGAAAGATATGTAATTAAACAAGGTCTTTTGCAGTTTAAATCTGAGTCATGTCTTTAATTTTTGAAGAAAGCCAGACAATTAGTTAAAATCAAAATTATGGAAAGTACAGTCGTATTTGATTTTTGAAAATATGATGTGGACCATAAAATCCTTTTCATATATCTCTTACCACGTGTCTATCTTTGTGAGGAAGAGGATGGATGATGAAGTACTGGAGTCGTCGCCACAGACTCCCGAGCAGCCACAAGGAGAAGACAAGTTGTCCATGTTGTCAGAACATCTCGCTACTGTTAAACTTGAGCATGAAGAAAAGGTATACTATTTGAGTACCGAAATTCGCAAGTTACGAAAATTGCTGAGGTCCACCGAGAAAGAGAATCGAACTATCAAACATTATGTTTTAGCATCACCTGGAGGGCTTGCACCTCGTAAGATTAGTTTCGATGATGATCAAGGTGAAGAGTTGATCACGGATGAAGAGATCAATCGAGCTGCTCCACCACGTTCGTTTCCAATTGACAATCCTGTGGCGGTCGCCTGGGATTTAGGAAATCAGGAAGTTGAAGAGGGGAACATGAGCGATGCAGTCAGACACTATACAATAGCAGCAAGAATGCTCGCCGCTAATTATGCCGCATCTGATGCACGAGTCGAAGAGTTGGAACACGAAGTTGCTGATTTAGAAATATCTCTTGAGAAGTATCGGGAATCAAAATCCGTTATTGCAAACCTTAATACTGATTTAGAGTCGATGTCATTTCGAAATTCTGAATTAGAATCGCAATTAGAGTCGATGGAGTACATCAAAGAGGTGGAAAAGGAAAACACTGAGCTGAAGAGTAGGGTAGAATTGTTAAGCAGCAATTATGATCATTTACAAATTGAAATGGAAAGCATGAAGCAACTGCATGTAACAACTACACAACATGCCGAACTATTAAAGGTCGAGTGGGAGATTAAAAACGATGCAGATAAACTCACTTTGGATGACCTAAGGAATCAGCTTGCGGATGCGAATAGACTTATAGAATTGAACGAATCGAAGTTGTTGGAAAATACAGAACTTTTGCAAGAGGAGACCAGACGCGTCGCTGCAACTCAAGCAGACTTTGAGATATCAAAAGTAGAATGCAAGGTTCTTCAAAACAAACTTATCGAAAGCCGATTGGAAATTGAGCAGAGTTCAAAGATTTCAACGGCAACGATAGAGGAATGGAAGGCTTATGCATCAGCCCATAGTGAAAAGTTCGACAAGAAGAAATCGAAGATGATGGACGCTATTGCCCATTTGAAGCAATCACTGCATGATGAAGAAAGTTCAAAGGCCGCTATTGAATTAGAATTATCCAAAACCAAGCTTGAGAATGAAAGAATCGCCCAGGAGCTTGCTGACCTGGCTGTGCAAATGGATCAAGTTGGAGAATTGGAAGGCATACGTGAACAAGTCGTTTCCCTCGAGGACGCACTTGAAGCCAAAGGCCAAGAAATTATGTCATTAGAGTCGCAGTGTGAATCATACGCAGAACAAGCAACCGACCTATACGAACGACTTGACACATTAGAGAAACAGATCGAGTCGACGGCCCGTGAGAAAGAAGCAGAATCAAATTTGAAAATTGATTTCGAAGAGAAGTTGGCAATCGCAGAGTCGGCGCGAGAGCAGAAAGTGGAATGGCTGAAAAAACTGAATAAAAAGTACAAAAAGCTGCAAACCGAAAACCTGGAGCTTATCGCGAATGCGTCCACTGTTGAATCCAACAAGGCTACTGAGATATCTGAGCTTCAAACAACAATAGTCCAGTTACGTAATGAAGTATATAGTTTGCAAGAGACTTGTTCTCGGGAGAAGGAGCGATCGACTAGTGCGGAGTATTCAATTGCGGAACTAGAAGAGAGACTTGCTAATGCGGCAGCTGAAGTTCCTGATACTCGACAGTCGGATGCACTGGAAATTCATTCCCTCCAGGAAAGAATTCACCTGTTGGAGAATAAGCTGAATGATAGCAGAGCAGCTGCTCTTGATGCGGAGGTAAGAGTGGCAGAGCTGCAGTCTGAGCTGGAAAAGGTGACCAAGAAATTAGAATCGAATATTGAAGTGTTCGAAGCACATGATAGATTAAACGCGTTTGCCCAGCAGTTGGAAGAGGATTTAATTGCCTCTGGCGACGAAATTTTCGAGTTGAAAGAATCATTGGAAGAGTTGGAGAGCGAGAGGAAGCACCAAGATGAAGTAATTGCGAATCTCCAAGCCGAATTATCACCTGTCCAACCACCATCTTTAGAGCCTGCTGCGGCGGAACTTTTTAACAGCACTTCATCGTTCTTTGAAAGTGGAATCGAATCACCTGGAACTGAACTTCTTGAAACCCTCAAAATACAATTGGACGAAAGCGTCGAACATGTTGGTGTGTTATCCCGGCAACTATCTACAGAGACGCAAACTCTGCGAGAGAACGAAGCTTTATTCCTTGAAAAGATTAAAGTGATGCAAAATGCAAAAGATGCCCTTGAACTTCAATTGTTAAATCAGAATACGCCGCCAACGGAGCAATCAGCTTTGAAAGACCTTGAATTGCTTCAATCTGAAAAGGATGCGGTGGTTGAGAGACTAGATGCGGCTACTCGTCAAATAGAACAATTGCAAGCGAGTCTAAAGTCCAAAGAGAACTTTAATTATTCATCAATCGATAGTCCTGTTGCAGAGCTTGATTGGGGCGCGGTTGTTGCGGAGCGTACACATATTGACGATATCGCCGATCCTAAAACCCTCATTCGAGCAGTGTCCACGGCCGAAGAGGATGCGGCGATCCTCCGTCTTGAAACGAAACTGTCTGAAGCCTCTCGTGAATTAATTGATTTACGATCTGTAGAGTCTCAATTGCAGAACGAATTGAAATCTCTCCACGAAAACCAGCAAGAACATCATAATCAGTTGGAACAGTGCCAGCAACAACTGCTGCAAGCGAATACCGAGCGAGCCAATCTTGGTGTAGAAAAGAATTCTTTGCAGACGGAATTTGATGGATTGCAACAAAACTACTCGGGCCTCGATGCTGAAAATACTGCTCTGAAAGAACATCAAGTGAGTTTAGATGGAACGTATCAAGCGAACTTGTGTGACGAGAAGTTGAAGTACGAGGCGTTGGCTAAAGAAAACGATTTGACTGTATCAAAAATGGGATCGCTTGTTGAACAAAACGCTGAATTGAAAAACTGTATCCTAGAACTTCAGTGCAAAATCGAAACTTTAGAAAACAGCAATTTAATTCAATCGGAGCAACAGATCAAAGATCTTGAAGAAAAGCTGGAGGCTATGGAGAAAGAAAGATTTGCTTTAGAGATTGAAAAGGTGAACTGGGAAGACGAAGTTAAAACTTTAGAACTGAAATCGAAGGAACAGGTCGACGCAATGAACAAATTAAATGTTGAATACCAAAACAGAACCTCGACATTGAACAAGCAGCTCGAACTTGCGGAACAAGCCAAAAACGATCTATGGAAATCTAAAACTGATCTGGAATCTAAGCTTGACATCGAATTTGAAGCGACACATCAGCAACTAACAGAGAAGCAGATTCACTTGGAGCAATTGAACGCTGAGATGGCGGCTCGTGAACATACAATATCTCAACAGGAGGCGCAATTGAAGGAGAAACAACAATTGATTACTGAGTTGGAGCAGAGGTATTCCAACATGCAAGAGGACAGTCAACAAATGCTACAGGAGCAACTTGCGGTGAAGGACCTTGAGGTATCGCAGCTCCGACAAGATCGAGATTCTTTAGGAAGACGCAACGGTGATATAGATAGTATTCGATCCAAATACGATGTCGAGCTCAAGCAGCTTCAAGAGGAGCTGGGTTATCGGGATAAAGCACTTGCAACACTGTCTGCGGAGACCACTCGGTTAGTGGGTGTGAATAAGCTTCTTAAGAACGAGAGAGATCGCGCTAGAGAAGAAGCTGCATCCATGTTTGGAAATGACGCCTCTCCACAAATACAAGACAGTCCTTTACTTAGACAGCGTTCCCGATCTCCTGGTGACCAAAGTCTTGCTCGAGTTCTTCGTAATCTTCCTGCCTCCGATCCTCCTGACGAAAGTAGTGGAGGAATCATTGAAGGATTGACTGAAGATTTTAGTTCTGTTTATGATGCTTTGAGTGTACAAGTTGGAAATTTGCTAGGAGATGTTTCACCGTTGGATAATCGTGCTGTGGGCGAGATTCATGCTTCCGTCGACGAATGTTCTTTTCTGCTGGATCAAGTAATTGACAAACAGCGAGATGAGAATGAATGGCTGCGCGATCAACTGAATACAAGTAGTAATGAAGTCGCCGTCCTAAAAGGCCTTCTGGCTGGTGTTGGGGACCGGGTACAGGAGGAACACACTCCAACTCCAGTAATTGACAAACAGCGAGATGAGAATGAATGGCTTCGCGATCAATTGAATACAAGCAGTAATGAAATCGCACTACTAAAAGGCCGTCTCGCTGGTGTTGAGGATCAGTTACAGAATGACAACGCTGCTCCTCCAGTAGAGATATCCACAGAATTGACAGACGCTCTTGTTGCAAATAAACAACTGATGGATGAGTTGGAAGCGAATAGGTCTGTGCATGAAGAGTTGAGAGAAACTCAACGTATTTTGGTGCATCTACAGGGAGAAACGGAGCGTTCCCAAACCAAGCAATTGGAAACATCAGAGCAACCGGGTGAGGAGGCGATTGTGGAAAAGAACACGAAAGAAATAGCTCAAGTCCGTGGAGAGATGCAAGAATTAGTATCATTGATTCATCACGTGAATGTCAGTCATGATAGTAACGCACCTGGTGATTTGGGCGAACATTGGTCGTCTGAAAATAGAGTGATTCTTGAACAGGTATTCAAACAGGTAGAAGAGTGCCTTAAGTATGTGTTGAATCTTGAAGCCAGTGATTTGGTATGTTTGTCAGATGACGAAGGAAAGGAAGAAGACGATGTGAAGATACGACCTACTGACCAGGAGAAAGAGAGACTGAAACGGGAACGAGACGACGCGTTGAAACGCATGTCCAAGTTAGAGAAACAGCTGGATCTTCGAAAATCTATTTTTGGTCACAAAAGCAAATCAATTGACACTCCTTCTCGTATGTCAATGGCTAATTCTAAAGTGCTGCTCGATATATCTATGCAATCGTCGCATCTTGATACACCTGCTAATCGCAGCTCTGCCTCTGTTCCTGATTCACCATTGGTAATTCCGTGGTCTGATCAATGGTGGAATCAGCCTGATGAAGAAGAGTGGGAAGACGACATAGGTGAAGAGCACCTTTTTAGCCCTGATTCTCCATTTGCCCCTGCACGACTTGATATCGCGAGACCTATTAACGACGATGGTGGGCTGATATCACCCGAATCTTCTTCTTCGGCTGTAGGTGTCATGGCAGGTGGAAGTTTATCTGATATTCATTCTGAACCGAATTCTCCAGCTGGTCCTAGCACCTATACACCGATTGATTCAAACTGGCAGCAGCCATTCACTTCTCCATCGAAGCAGCTGCTTTCTCCAGGCTCAGCTGGTTCATCACATAAGAGCCCTTCAGGGAAACCTGGATTTATGCGCAAGATGTTTGGTATCGGACAAGCGAGAGATCTTTTGGAGGCGGATATGAATGATGGTAATTCAGATTTTGATGAAAGTGAGATGGCAAATGATACTAGGGAGCGAGATTCCATGTCAGACCCATTCAAAGCTGCTGTTCAAATCCGTCAACGCAGCCTGAGTACTTATTCTCAAAAAAGTATCAACGACCGTAGTCCCAAGTACCCAGTCTACGACATTGCAGGCTCCTTTAATCCTCAGGATGTTGTGACGGATTCACCTATTAAGATAAATGGCGATTTCTACAATACCTCTCAAGGTATTGATACACCATTCTCCAACGATGTGCAATTTCCTTCCAGCCCCATGAGTTATGTAGGATCTATTTTTGACGAGGATGGAGTGGAAGATGACATAGTAGAGACAGAGAGTGTGGTGTTAAAGCAGCTAAGAAAGAAGATTGCTGATCTTCAAAAACAACTAGAGGTGGAACGCGATACTCGAATTTGGCGAGAACGCGAATACTGCGTAGCCGAGAGCGAACTTTCAAAGTATGTGGACATCGTAGAGGATCTTGGAAGCAAGACTCGGATTTCGGAACAGGCCTTGGATATGCTTCGTACTCGACTCGCAGATGTGACCATTGAGAGAGACCAGCATGAGAGCAACCTGCAACGTTCAACGGAGTCTTCCTCTGAATCTCGTGCACAAGTAAATTCATTGACTGACAAGTTGGAAGTGGCAAATGCAGCAGTAAGAGTTTTGGAGACTGAATTAGAGTCAACCAAGGCAGAGCTTTCCAAAATGAGTTCTCAAGTGAAAACCTCAAAGCAGAAGCTACTGGATCGGGAATTGGATCATGATCGGATAGTGAAAAATCTTGGCTTGGCCATGTACTCCGTTGTCCCTAATTCAGCATCGGTGAGTGAAGCCGGTGAAATGCGAGTGTTGTATAAGAAGGAAGCGTCGCTGTCAAAGCTGTTTCGATGGTCTTACAACCTCGTTCTACCTAATTTGCTAATAGTGCTTGTAGCGTTTCTGATATCTATTGGAGCACCATGTGAGATGCTGGATGATATTTCGAGTGGTATTCATGTGATTCCATCATGATTTTCGTTTTTTAAATTAGCATTTGTTGCCTATCCACCGCTTGTAGCATTTAGATTATTTTGTTTTAGTTTAAAAGCATGATCGTACAAGATAAAGTCAAAATACTATGTTGAAAGGCAATTCAGCTCCTCGGAATGTCGTAACAAGTTCGATACGATGTGAATTCAGTGATTTCTCGCTATGGAGGTTGCTGCTTCTGATTTCCTGATGGATATGGCTTTTCTTTCGACTAGAAACTCGTTCTTCTGCTTTTCGATTACGAATTACTGAATTAACGATCCGTTTTTCAAAAAAGTTATTTAAGAAAAAAGCTTTACATTGTATCTTGGTTGTTTTTTGCTTATAGTTTTCACTATGAAATAGTTGTAGGTTGGATAGCCATTGAATACTTTAGAAGGATAGAGGAGACTCATCAACGATAAAGACTTGAAACACATATTCACTGATTTCGAAGGAGAGATTTAAACTATGTCCAAATATGTCCCGCCCCACATGAGGAACGCTGGAGGTGGAGATGCGCCGCCTCGATCTTCAGGAGGATCAAGGAACTTTTCTTCTGCACCCACATCATCGGCATTTGGTGATAGACGTGGAGGAGGCGGAGGAGGTGATTCGTATGGTGACAACAGTCGCTTTGGAGGAGGTGGTGGAGGAAGAGGCGGTGGTGGCTACAGTAGTCGTGGACCTACTAAGAATGAATACGGTTTTTATGGTTCGCTCCGTGAAGACCCGAGAGCAGAGCAGCGTATTTTTGGTGAGGCTAAGAGCACTACCGGAATTAATTTTGATAATTACGATGACATTCCAGTGGAGACTAGTGGTATGGACATACCAGAGGGTATCAACACCTTTGAAGAAGCAAACATTCATCCACGATTAATGCGAACCATCGAGCGTTCCAGTTTTACTCGTCCCACGCCGGTTCAAAAGTACTCGATGCCTATCGGGTTAGCTGGTCGTGACATGATGGCTTGTGCTCAGACTGGAAGTGGAAAAACAGGGGGCTTTTTGTTCCCTACTATTAGTATGATGCTTTCGAATGGCCCTATTGAGCTGGAGACGTTTGGGGGACGGAAGACATTTCCTACGGCTCTGATATTAGCTCCCACTCGCGAACTCGCTTCTCAGATCTATGACGAAGCAATTAAGTTCTGCTACTGTACTGGGATTCAACCAGTTTGCGTGTACGGAGGTGCTAACGTGGGAACCCAGTTACGAGAGCTGGAACGTGGATGCGATCTTCTTGTCGCCACTCCTGGTCGCTTGACGGACTTGATTGAGCGAGGACGAATCGGATTGGCTGGAATCAATTTTTTGGTTCTTGATGAGGCAGATCGAATGTTAGACATGGGTTTCGAACCACAAATAAGACGAATTGTAGAGCAGGAAGATATGCCTAGAGACAGACAGACATTTATGTTTAGTGCCACTTTTCCAAAAGAAATTCAGCGCTTGGCGTCTGATTTTCTGGATAATTATGTTTTCCTTACAGTTGGTCGAGTTGGCAGTGCTGCCTCTGATATCACACAAACTGTTGAGTATGTAGAAGGTCCAGACAAAACCCCTTTCTTGATCCGGTTTTTGAACACGATTGAAGCTGGACTTGTATTGGTATTTGTTGAAACAAAACGCTCAGCTGATTCGCTTGAACACACTTTGAGTGTCGAAGGTTTTCCAACCACGAGTATCCATGGCGATCGTTCGCAGTGGGAAAGAGAAGAGGCTTTACAGAGCTTTCGAAGTGGGAGAACACCTATTCTGGTAGCAACTGATGTAGCTGCAAGAGGTCTTGATATCAGTAACGTGCTGTATGTGATCAATTACGACATGCCAGGTAACATTGATGATTACGTTCATCGCATCGGTAGAACTGGTCGAGCTGGTAACACCGGTACTGCCATCTCCCTGATTAATGAACGCAATGCAAATATTGCTAGAGAACTTTATGATCTATTGTCAGAGAACGGACAGCCTGTTCCTGACTTTCTCGTTTCGTTGGGCACCTACCGTGGTGGAGGCAAAGGGAGACGCGGCGGTGGCGGTGGAAGTAAGTTCGGAGGACGAGATTATCGACAAGGTGGAGGAGGTGGTCGTGACAGACAGACAGGTGGACATGGAAATACTAGCTACGGAGGAGGTGGAGGAGGAGGAGGTGGTGGTGGAAGTCGGAGTGACGCATGGTAACATCATTACATTAATCTCATTCATTTTGAAATTCTCCCCTTTATTAATCTATTTGTTTAAGTTTGAATATATCTGCACACACATACTGAGTACATGATCACTGCGTTGAAGGAACCTCATTTCGGCGGAACCAATTTTTGCGTTTTATCGGCATTCTAAGTTCTTATCAGAAGTTTGTTTTCATAAAACACGTTACCTTTGAGCTTTTCCAATGAATTATTTTAAATTTAATAAATTAATTCTCGGAGGACGGGCAGCTGAAATGTCCCTCTTCCATGAGCTTTTGAAACACTTTTGGGATTTGCACCGCATCAACTCCAACAATGATGTTTGAAAGAACCACTGGATTTTCACTCTTCGTTAACGGACTTACCTTGAAGAACAAAATAGAGGATTTACAGGTGTTTTCTTTATTCTTCATTTCATCCATCACCTTTTTTTTCTCACTCGGCGAAAAAAGGGATGCAAGGTTCTTGCCTTTCTTCATAACGTGATTATCATTCATCCATTCCGTGAGTTCTTCAGAGCTCACACTAATCAATGCCACCTTGTGCTTGTAGTCGATGACATCTAACAGGAGCGTGTTCAATGTAGGATGAATCACCGTGGTCGGCCCGCACCATTTTCTATGCACATCCATCACAACTAGAAAGTCCGAATTCCGAGTCTCATCTCCGAGTATATATCCGACAACCTTTTCTGCGGTATCACCAACTTCCATGCTCAAAAGTAACGGAAGAAATGAGGGGGTCCCATTTTCAAGACTTGTATTGAGGTTACCTGTTGCTATCACTACCCTGGTTCATCTGAGTATCTTGCCTCACAAAGCAGCCCGATCTGCATGTTATATGTCGTCAATTATAAACAATACGAGCACGTGTCCTTTCTTACATGATGAGTACGATATTACGCTGGGAGGCATGCATATTCGCTTCAGTCCTTCCGAGGTTGGACATGGATACTACTGTTCACTTTCAACCTGCACAGAAAATGAAGGAACTCTTATGTTCAATTTTGGTAATTGCCATTGTCCTTCTCTGAGAAGTTGCGAGCATCAATGGAACAGTTTTCTAAGCGACAACGGGCGCGTTGTGTTTGTAGGGAAATGCATTGAGCCAATCTGGTTACTTACCCTTCCTCTAATTGTCGGCATAATCTTTGCTGGGATTATTATTAAAGTATGCACTCGGTTGAGAAAACGAGTGCAGCGATTGCGAGTGGTTACCGCTGAGGATTCCCCTTACTTCGCTTTGGAAGAATAATTATTTATTATGTATTTACGTTAGCATGTATTTTAAATTAAAGTGTTGATGAAATCGAGCAAGTGCGATATCGCTATTCCTCCATGGTGGTTATCAGTGACGTCTTCTTTATCAAACCATGCGTTACAAGTTGCGAGCACAAATTCCTGAAATACCAAATTTGGTAAAATTGGACAACCGTCTTGAGATATAGTCTGAGCCCTTTTAAAGAGGTTTTTACACTTCTTTAAACGCTCCAACACAGCACCAGATTCTTTGCTTTCTCGAAACGATTTAGATTCAACATCGCATTTTGATTCATCCTCCAGTTGATGTGACTGGATGTCAGCATAAAAAATGGCAAATTCCTCCAGTGATATGACTAATTCAGATTCTTCATAAGCCGAGTTAATGCAATAACGTTCAAAAACCTCTCTAAAAGCAGACATGTTTTCAGATTTGTAGATCAGTTTTGATGCTTTCGTCCGTAAAAGTACTTGAGCAACAAGAGAGTCATTCTTCCTATTTTGTAATTTTTCAGCAACTGGATTCAGTTGTTCTCTCAGGACTGCTACCAGATCCCAATAAGGGTAAACATCTGCCTCTCGTTTTTCATAAACCAACTTTAGAACTGTCAATATCACTTGCCACCGTTCCATTTGAGGAAACGTTGCTACACCGAGAAACTCGGTATACGTGTCAGATAAATCAAAGAGACCCCCGCAGTGAAGCATGTGAAGACATTCATTAGCTGTTAACGAATCGTTTCTAGACATCCAAGAATAAAAATGGATGAGAAAACCGATATTTTCGAAAGACTCCAATAGAGCGACTTTCACTTGTTCGATAGCGTTTTCTTGAGTTCCAAACATTGCAGAAAAGGATTTATCGTTTTTGATCAAAAGCCAGTCCTTTTCCATTTCATACACAATTTGTTCCGGGTTTTCAAACGGCGAATGGAATTCTGATGGAAAAGTACTTTCGAAAATTTGAGGTTTCTCAAGTTGCTCATCATCTGCGACTACAGTTCCACCTGTAGCAACGGATTCATATTTCGCTTTAGCTTCATCACTGTGACAAAATGCCTGGATAGTCCAGCTGTCCAAAATCGGGGTACCTCCTTCACTGAGTTTAATTTCTTGTGCCAATTCAACCTCGAACTCTAAGTTCTCCCTATTTTCTTTCAAAAGGTCAGATAGTAAGACACCCGGGTCCACGCATGTACCAAACAATGAAATACACGAAGGTGTGTAGTTTCCTGTAATCCACTGATCATTTTGATCCAGTTTGTTATTCTCTCTTGACATGTCGGAGTATCGGGTCGATGCCACTAAGCCAAGCCATTTGATACTTTGACTTCCGTTCCCTATTGGAACTTTGAATTTGTATGAGCCCACTTTCACGGTAACTGAAACAACATCATTATTATCTTCCTCATCACTCAAAAAATCATCCTTCGCTTCCATTCCCGACGATGTAGCCGTTGAATATTTTGAAACGAATCAAAAAAATCGATTCGTTGTGTGTTATGACACGTGTCTCTTTTGGTTGTAAAAAAAGTACGAAAAAAGTAAAAGTATTGGCAAAAATAAACTGAACTCTTTTTCGAATTTGAAGGAATTCGTATGCAAATTGACTGAAACACAAAATTCAAGTGGTTTGTGTGATGAAGAAGAAACGCTCATCGCCCAATGCAAGAGTCGTGGTCGCTATTTCTCTCAGCCTTTTACTGTGGTTACATGTAAAGTTCTGCTTCCACCTCAAAGAGAACATTTACAAATACCAAGTAAACAGTACTAAAAGTGTTCAACCCCAGTTGAGTTTATTTCGTCGCTCAAAAACCCGAGTCACTTTGAAAGAACAAGGATGGTCGCTTTCTGCCAGAGATAGAATAGGTTCACTCGCATCGCGAGGTACTTTTGTAAATAATAATTCCCAGTGGGTTTTTCAGATTGACAACAAACCAGCATTCGATAGCAGCATCAACGAGCAAGTTACGAAGCTCGCAGGCAAATCGGTCTTCTTTTATGGGACTTCTTTTTGCAGAGAGTTGTATTTTGAAATGGTCAGAGGGTTGTATAATCGTGAGATGCTTACTTTTGAAGAAATGTTCATCCCTAGCTATAAGACACAAGTTGCTTTTGGTGGAAAATGTGGGCGAAAGTCGAACAATAAATTGTCAGAGTCATTCGGAAAAAGAGCTTGTTTACTGGGTCCTACCGGTTGCAATCTCCCTGGAAAAGCTGGAATCGATAGAGCCTTATGCGGCTGGCCTAACAATCGTTCAGAATATAGCAGCGAAGTAGATATTCATTTCCAGTTTAAGACTTATGTTTCCACCCCAGAACACGATGCTCATGTGTTAGCGAAGATTATATCGCACAATCCTGATTATCTGATTCTTGGATCTGCCGAATGGGGAATTAATAAATATTTGAAATCTGCAAGAAATCATTCCGAGCAGGCAGCGGATTTTCTTGACCCCATATTCAAGAACTTTCCGGGAAAAAAGATTTTTGTGTACAATAATGGATATAATAGGTCTTCAAAGTACGTTCGGGAGTATATACAGAATCGTATAGACCTTGGAGACACATCAGTAGCGATTTTTGATATGGGCAATATCAAATTCGAATTAAGGACGAAAGGAATAAAACCAAATGGACATGGATATAGTGGTCCAATAACAAAAGCAACTACACAAAGTATATTAGACACAATTATTAATTTAAATAGAAAAACACCAAGTTAAATAAGATTATAATAGAGACAACTATTAATTAATAGACACTAAAGGGAGTTTTTTCTCAAGAGATGTATTTACAAAATCAAATCCTGTGAAAGCGCTGGGACATTTTTCAAGTAACTGTTTTTTGCTGTGGTCTGGTTTGGAAGTCCAAGTTGTTCTTACAATATTGGGAATTTTATGCTCCCTGGAGGCCAAATATTTTTGAATTTGGGAAGGAACTTGAGTATCTCGACTATTGATCTTCTTCAAAGACATTCCAGACATAAATGGATGAGACATTACCTGATCAGCGCCTAGTACTCCAAGTCGCCTGCTGGCGTCACCGGTTAACAGTGCCTTAATGAAGGATTTTGCATGAACCAATTCCGATCCCTCGAGGTGTTGATTGAGGGCTTCTAAGTCAACATCGTTCTCCAAAATCTTTTGGTGTACTGCAGCCGCTGTTTTCTCATAAAAGGCCAATTGACCAGTGATATATTCGAAAACAATGCATCCAATTTGAAACCAATCTGAGGTCAAGGTCGTTCCAGTTTGCTTAATCATTTCAGGAGCCATGTAATAGTTGGTTCCGGCCATTGTAAATGTGTAGCCGTATCCACCAGCTTTCGTTTCTTTAAGTTCTTTCGCGAGTCCAAAATCAATGATTTTAATATGCCCAGGTTCTTCCAGCATCAAGTTTTCCAGCTTCAGGTCTCTGTGAACAATACCGACTTCATGCAGATGGGACAATGCTGCAACAAGTTCACCGATAAGAAATCGAACTGTGTCATAAGAAAGTGTCTTTTGGCTCTTCACAAGATCCAATGTGCTTCCACCAGAAATATATTCGGTAGCAATAACTGGCTGATCGGCATCGACATACGAAAATAATAGCTGCACCACAAATGGAAACCCGACAAGTTTTTCTAATAATATTCTCTCGGAAAAAATGTCCTTCACTAGAGATCTAGTTCGTTTTGGGCCTAGGTTGTCGAAGTTGATTTGCTCCAATTTTTTCATAGCAACCAATTGACCACTAGCTTCGTGTCTAGCTAAGTATACTTTTCCAAAACGACCTTCTCCTAAATACCCATCAGCGTCGGGGAAAAAATCCTGCTTTACGACCAAATTCGACTTGGCTCTATTTATGGCCAGCACCCATTTATTGGCTACGTGTGCGTCGGGTGCACGAAACGTCAATACTTCTGATTTACCGGGGAACATCTCGTACTTAAGAGTGAATGAATTAAATGTCAAAGATATCTGGGAGTCCACGAGATCTAGAATAAGTGGTTGGTCCTTTTTGGTGGAAATAATCATGTGGTGCGAGGATATCGATGCATGGATGCTTCTATTTTTATTTCCAAGTAGTCTAAGTGCGCCTGGGCGCTTTGATGTCATAACTAAAGATCCACTAAATATGCTTGGGACTCTCCCTTGTGAAATCGGAGATGATGGTGTCATGTGCTTATGGGGTGACATTGATTGAAGTTTTGATTCGAATAACGGAACTTCCCATTTAGCAGCGTGGAACAAAGACGTGTTCTGGTGCATTTTTATTTAAAACCCGTCGGACGTGACGACATTTTACTATGCTAAATTATAGTAGTCTCTGTTTTTTCGAAACGTTTCAGTGTTGTTCTTATACTTTGTAAGGCTGTGGCTTTTCGAATACACAAGAATTACCAGATTTAATGCGAAGGTACAAAGAAGTTCGCCTAGAATTCGTATGATATCTACTAGGATAAAAGATAGCCAGCCTGTAGTTCCAATGATACTATTCACCCAACCCTCAGTCCAACCTCAAAGTTTTCAATACTGTCTTGCGGGGACCGTTCCGTATTTATTGTCCACTATTTTTATTTTATACCACGAACAACTTTGGACGATGTTAGCAAGGAGCTTGATAGCGCGAGGAAGAAGTTCGTGTCGGATGCTTGGAAGTTCACCACTCAAATATATCTCAGACAAGGACTTTTTAAAACTCGAGTCGGATAGTCGTACAAGAATACTGGTTTCGAATCCCAAAAAGGTTGAACTAGTCGAGGAGTTTTTCAATAAATTTGAGTTTTCTCGGAATCAAATCTCCAGGATGGTGAAACAACCGACTTTTTGGCTGTTTTCTGATTTGCACAATGATTCGCTCATAGAATATTTTCGTCATAAAAATTTCGATAGCTCTCAAATAGCTACGTTGGTATCGACGCCATTCGTACAATATCACCAAAATAATAATGGCGCTCTGGATTTTTTAGATGAGAATGGATTCACCAATGATATGATCGTTTCGATATCAAGGAATTTGCAGTTCTGGGTTGCGTTTCGCCGCGGTTTTTTTATTCGAGGATGTGAATTTTTAAACGATGAGCGACTGAATCTTCCTACAACTTTGAAGTCGAGAATCGCCAGCAAAGAAAGTTTTTGGGCTCGTTCACCGTCGGTCCTTGATAATGTGACTGACTTCTTACTTAGCAGTGACAATGAAATCTCTGAAGAGACGAAGCGTCGCTTGTGCGCGACCAACGGTTTTTGGGTCCTATTCGAAAGTGGATTGTTCGATGATGCCTACAAGTTGTTGAAACATGAGAAGTTTGCCCTTTCGGAACAAGATCGAAAAATGATTATTTATAAGGGTAGTTATCTGAGCTGGGCTCGTTCAGTGTTATCAGCTGAAACCCCTCTACAAGACACCTCGGTGTTTCAGTTCATGCAGCAACCTGAAATTCTTGGTCTGGATCACAACGACTTGGTTTCTATTTTGAAACTACATACATTTTGGAGCGCTATGTCTAAGAAGGTCGATTATAACGACGTGTTTAGTTTTGTCTCAAGTAAAGACTTCGGGTTTTCCAACAGTGAAAAAGCGTCCATACTGAAGTGTGGTTCATTATGGTCTGCATTTTCGGCACATGAAATTGGGGATTTGAGATTCCTCGCAGAAAGTAATGATCATGAATTTCAATTCCAAGTGTGTCATTCTAATGGATTTTGGAGTTCATTCCGAAACGGTTATCACCAGCAGGCACTGGATTGGCTAGAAAAACAGGAAAATTTATCAAGGAGCGATAAATTGGTGATAATTGGACGAGATTCATTCTGGAACTCTTTTCGGACACAAGCCTCTAATACTCGCAATGTTTTGAATTCATTTTTTAAGTCACTACCAGGATTGGCATCAAGCTACCAACCATTGAAGCACAACTCATTCTGGTCACGGCTTCAAAATGAGGAACTTGATTATTCAAGGGATATTCTCGTGATGTTGCAAAACAATAAAAAATGGAACTCGGCAATTTATGAATTAATCAAACCTACGAGAGGAAAAAATTGTATCTCCTCCCCTCTACACATTTTTGGACACAAAGATAAAGATGGAATGCGATACTCTGATTTACCGGCTGAAGATAAGGTTCAGTTCTTAGGGTTGTTCCTGCCGGAGGATATCGCCCAAAATATTGCAAGCGGTACTTTGTCTTGCACGGACTTGGATGATTCGATGTACTCTGATGAAAAGCAATTATTGCGGATCGCAGGTTTCAAGTGACGGTTTTTATAAATTTGGTTTTTGAATGTTGTGTTATTATCGTATCAAATTCGATCGGAGCGAACTTGTGAAGTACCAGGAAATCCTCAATAAGATCGATATTTTTATAACCTCTCCTGTTTATTAATACATTTATTTTGAAAACAGGTTTATAGTGTTCTCCCGTTCATGCAGGTTTGTTCTCGCTCTCCTCCTTGGAGGATGGAATCTAGATTTTTCAGGGGTTGATAACCGAATACAGAATGATACGAAAACGAGCTTTTGGCACTTTTGAGAAGCTACTGCAGGATCCTCAATATGATGATTATGAAGACCGAACTCGTTTCCCAGCACTGCGAAAAAGTATTGTATAATGACTCTTCTACTAATTTCTAAGGAAGTCAACAGTACATATTTATAGATGAGGAAAATGCGGCTAACCCCTTTTGCTCTGTGGAAGAATCTGGTTCAATACTCAACCTTCCTGTTTTCACTTCGTAGAATAACTGATTCTTCGTCTATTAGTTTTTCGATTGATTTTATGGCGGAATTCATAATTCACTATACAGCAGTCGGTTTTCATCAAAGATGAATTCCCCGAATGCGCATGGATGAAACGGGAAACAACGACAATAACATAATACGATTAGATTACACATTGAACATTCAGACCTGGTTGTGATATCTTCTACTTCTCAATTTAGTTATGAAGGGCAACCTTGCAATGTACCAGGTCATCGAGAAGACATTATTTTAACAGCGTAGTTTGAAGCCAAAATCTTTCGAGGTTTAAACAAGTTCGTGACTTCATAAAATACCTCCTTTCTTTTTTTGCATTTTCGCACTACAGGAGATAGTCAGTCTTCCGTATTTAAATGAGACAAGTAAATGGGGGGATATTTCTGATCGCTGTTTTAGGAGCTATAGGAATTGCATTCAACATCTTTCAAAGAATCGAGTTGAGTCAGATTGAGAACCCAACTTTTTTGGTGCCGGAGACCAAGCAGTATTCTCGTGGGATCTCAGTGGAGTGGAGGAATAGGGTACCTCCTGGATTGTTCGGGGGGTTGGCAGGGTATTCGAAGCGTAGAAAATTACCAGATGCCGGCTTCAAGTTGAAGGATTTGCGCTTTTGTGAAGTTACCGCGCGTTCTGGATCAATACACGACCCTCAATATGATTGCATCGATGACGGAACCTGCGAAAGTTGTATTTCTGGCATTTCAAAAAATCAAACCGGGCCTTTGATTGCTGCGTTTCACGATAAGAAAATGAGAGCAAGAAGAGATGATCTGTATAGAAATTTCTTCGCTGGATCCTTGGAAGAACTTGATACAACCACTATAAGTCTTGTTAGTATTGATGAAAACACAGTTCATATGACGCTTAATTGGATCTGCTCTGCTGAGGCGGTGCTTTTAAACAGTTCTCAAACACTTTTAGTATCAGTCTCTAGTTTGGAAGTGTACAATATTGTGGTGAAGGCTGGACTGAAAGCAATTCATCCTGATCTTAATTACGACGAGAGGAAATACCCTGGTAAGTTGCCTGAAAAGAAAAACGGATTTAAATGGGCCATGGTGAATATTATGAGGACAGCGGCCGAGCTAGTGCATGCTGGTTACGACGTCCTCATTCAGGATGCAGATGTCGTGTGGGTCAGGAACCCTTTACCCGAAATTGAAAAGGATCCCAATTTCAACTATCTTGATATTATCTCACAAGAAGCTGTAAGGTTTGATTCACAAGGCCCAATTAATTCAGGGGTGATTTTTCTTCGATCGAATACAAAAACGAAAATATTTATGAGCTCCATTGTAAACTCATTGTCACTTGTATACCATCAATCAGACGACCAAAGAGTGTGGAACCATTTTGTAAGGCATCCATTTTTCAGGCAAATTCATTTTGAAACTTTTCCTGCGAGTATTGTCTTCGGCGTCTTTGGGGATGAAAAAGAAGACACAAACAAAATGGTAAGAGAATCTATTTCGTTAATAAAACCTGCCATTTTGCACAGAGTGTAAGTCAGCATCAGCCTGTTTGCGTTCCAATTAAAATTGAATTTGAAATTATAGCGGAATCCAGAATAAACCTGCAACTCGAAAGGCCATGTCCCTTCGAGAATATGGTTTATGGAAATTTAATGAGAAGTGCTTTTTGAAACCATCGTTTTTCCCAAAAGGAACATTTTCTAAAAGCGTGCGAATGATATGGGAAACCCAAGATGATGAGAATAGTACATAGGACTTTTTAGTAGTTTGAAGTCTAATTGAAGTTTTAGAACAAACAGAAGATAATTAAAATGTAACCCCCCCAAATGGATCAACCTACAACAACTATTAAACTTTTGAAATCCGAAATATGGCGACATAATATCTCTGAAATAATCTTCGAACATTGAAGGTGAGGAACTCTTAAAATTTGTTTGGAGAAGCGAGACCACAAACCTGAAGGACAAACTATTGTCAAAGGATGGTACAACGACCGTAAACGACCTTCAAAAACTATAAGTTCTTGTAAATCAACCACATATTGAACTATGTGTTCTGCAAAGCTATCAAAAAACGTTATACATCCGTTGGAAAGCCCTGAATATAACTTTGTCAACGA